>ENA-ORKV01000333-ORKV01000333.1-human-gut-metagenome-genome-assembly--contig:-NODE-333-length-61339-cov-10.966978_pt1 | contig 61339 bp, 50 predicted proteins | sample MGYA00243058_ERZ508805 | MGnify/ENA primary metagenome ERZ508805 (study PRJEB26277, sample SAMN04329770) | human gut metagenome | biome: human-associated habitat | host: Homo sapiens | place: USA...
AGTTCATAATGAGGACAACTGCTGTCATGCTTCTTCCGAGATTTGTGGGTGAGAAAGGTGTGTTCTATGCGGAGGTGTTTGCATGGACAGGTGCAACCGTGATTCTTGTCACGTCATACTATGCTGTGAGGAGAAAAATAGAAAAAAAGCTGAAAATTACTTAATTCCTATTGACATGGTAGGAATTAAGTAATATACTTGCAAAAAACATGAAACGTGAGGCAATGACTGGTGACAGCCACAAGCAGGAAGGAGATTATGTATGTCTAACATTTACAAGGGAGCAGTTGAACTTATCGGAAAGACACCTTTGGTTGAGGTGGTCAATGTTGAGAAGGAGCTGGGGCTTAAGGCTAGAGTACTTGTGAAGCTTGAGTATTTTAACCCGGCAGGAAGCGTCAAGGATCGTGTAGCTAAGTCGATGATAGAGGACGCTGAGACCAAGGGGCTTTTGAAGGAAGGCTCTGTAATCATTGAGCCTACATCAGGAAACACGGGTATAGGTCTTGCATCCATAGCAGCATCTAAGGGCTATAGAATCATCCTTACAATGCCTGAGACAATGAGCGTTGAGCGCCGCAACATCCTTAAAGCCTATGGTGCTGAGATTGTGCTCACTGAGGGCGCTAAGGGAATGAAGGGTGCCATCGCAAAGGCTGAGGAGCTTGCCGCACAGACACCTGACAGCTTCATCCCGGGACAGTTCGTAAATCCTGCCAATCCTAAGGCTCACAGAGAGACAACAGGTCCTGAAATCTGGGAGGACACAGACGGGAATGTCGATGTGTTCATTGCAGGTGTAGGTACGGGCGGAACCCTCACAGGTGTAGGTGAGTACTTAAAATCCAAGAAGCCTGATATCAAGGTGGTCGCAATGGAGCCGGCTTCATCACCTGTCCTTTTACAGGGCAAGGCAGGAGCACACAAGATTCAGGGTATCGGTGCAGGCTTCGTTCCTGATGTGCTCAACACCAAGATATACGATGAGATTCTCACTGTAGAGAACGATGACGCGTTCGCAACAGCCAAGCTTCTTGCAAAGAAGGAGGGCGTTCTTGTCGGAATATCCTCAGGTGCGGCATTGTCTGCGGCAATTGAGCTTGCCAAGCGCCCTGAGAATGAGGGTAAGACTATTGTAACACTGCTTCCGGATAGTGGGGACAGATATTATTCTACGGCGCTGTTTACAGAGTAGGATTAAATTAGATATGATATTGCTTAGCTGATAATGGAATATCGGCGGATGATTAAACTGCTGCTTAGACAGATTACTATTTAGTGGTCTGTTGGGCGGCAGTTTTTTGGTATTAGACTGTTACAGAATATATAGCATTAAATATAGAAATTTACAAATACTATTGCTAAACATGATACATTATGGTATCTTTATATAAAAGCATAGTTCTTATATTTCTGTATAATCTAATTATTCGCGTTTAAGACATTCGTGCTTTTGAATCCCATAGACAACAGCAGGAGCACGATGTTTTGGAAATGCATAATGTTTCCTGCAATACACAAGGAGGCATTACAATTGAATAATGAGAGAGTTAAGCTTCAGTGGCATCCGGCATTCTGTGCCGCTGCGCGGCTTGAGTTCAATGAGGACAGAGATGTACTTGAATTTTATTCGGAGTATAATTTAAGCAGGAAGCCATTACAGATAGATCTGCTGATAATCGAGAAGAATAAGAACATCAGGATAAAAAATCAGATTGGTCACATATTCAGGCAGAACAATATAATTGAATATAAAAGTCCCGGAGATTCCATGTCGATAGATGATTTTTATAAGGCAACAGCCTATGCATGTATGTACAAGGCATTGGGGGAGAAGGTTGATGCGGTTTCAGCCAATGAGCTTACAATCTCAATGATGCGTGAGTCATATCCTGCAGGCATGATTGCCACTCTAAAAAGACAGGGAATAGAAATCGAAAAGGTATACGATGGAATATATTATCTGAAGAATTTTTTTATTCCGACACAGATAGTTGTGACAAAGGAGCTGTCTCAGGGACTGCATAACAGTTTTCGTGTGCTGTCAAGAAATGTGGATGAGAAGGATATAGAGACATTTTTAAAGGATGCTGAGGGCTACATAGGAAAGAGTGAGAAATCAGACGCGGACGCGGTGCTGCAGGTGAGCATGTCAGCCAACTATGAGCTTTATGAGAAGGTGAGGAGGGATAATACAATGTGTGAAGCGCTGAGAAAACTTATGAAAGATGAGATTGAGGAGGCTCTGGACGCTGCGAAGCAGGAGGGCAATGTGGAAGGACTGGCAGAAGGACGCGTTCAGGTACAGAGGGAGACATCGATGGCACTTGCTAAGATGGGAATGGCGGTTGAGAACATTGCCATCGCCGTAAATGCGAGTATAGAGCAGGTGCAGAGCTGGATAAATGCGAAGGATAATGCTTCCGCCATATAATATATTTGTATGAAATGCAAAATAAACCGGTAGTTCCAAGTTCAATGGAATTATCGGTTTATTTTGCAGTTTAATTTGTTTCAAACATTTCTTATGGGTAATGTGGAATATGAATTTTGTTTCTGCAATATATTGCTGGTTTGTTTTGATATAATTGTATTTGAAAATATGAGCTAATAAAATGATATATAGGAGAAAACTATGGCAGGTAAGATGAATAAAGATACATTACAATGCAGATTTACACCGTGGGCATCAGGAAATCTGTGTGTCGGAAATACACATTATCGTTTTTTTCAAAATGAATATTTTAGAGATTTTTTAAATTCTTTTTATTCATCACTAAATAAAACTAATGAAAAAATTGCAGAATTATTGTTAGGGTATGACGAGGATGGCAAAGACTATAGCAGGACGGTAGGCAGATACAATAATAGACTCTTGTTTGGTAGTACTATAGATACAAAAGGTATTCAAGGCAAGCTTGTTGATATGCTAAGGAGGCTTCAGGAGAATAAAACATTTAATCCGGATAATCATATATATATTGAAAAAATAGAACCCTATGAGAAAGAAAAATTCCATTATTGCTGGGAAGATTCATTGTCAAAATGGAAGGATATTTCAAATTATAGTAATAAACAAAGGAATCAAATTATAGCCGGACAAATATATGAATTGCTGGATATTATGACAGAGTCGGATTTCTATAATCTGAAGCCTATTGACCAATCGGATGCCGAAAATGATTATTATAATACTCAAATTAGCGAAATTTATTCAATTATTGATAATTTGTATCTTGATGCCCCTAAGTTAAATGAAAAGTGGATCAGTATTATGAAAACGGTTGAGGGATTGATTCATAGGCATGAATTTCCGGGTATTTACGATGATTTATGGATTAGAGCCAATGAAGCAGTAACATATTTTGATATTGCTTATGATATAGCAGAGTCTAATCTGGAATTATTCGAACGTGTAAAAAATGGGACGGCAGGATTTGGTTTCTGCATAGATATTAATCAGGACATGATTAGAAGAAGAAAAAAATATATGCATGACAAAAAGCAACAGGATGTGTCAGGTAATACACATAGGTCTGAGGTTCAGCTCTTAGAAGAAGAGATGAAAACAGCATTAAAAAGAATATTGTCAAGTGAGTTTAAAGAAGCTTTGTGAGAAATTGCAGAGCTTTTTTATTTGTCATAGTTTTTGTCATGAAAATAAAAACAAGTTGAGGTACGATACAGGTATAAGGTTGATAAGCTGAAAGGGGAGACCAGCTATGAAAAGTCAACCATAAATTAGCAAAAAATTTCTTTTTCATATCGGTGGTAAAAAAGGGTAACTTTAATAGAGCTCCCTTAGGGTGCTTTTTCAAAATCTATCGATATTGGTATACAGACCTCTTATTTGAGGTTAAATTCGACATTGTCGGTGAGCATCTTCCAGATGACTCTGACAAGTTTGCCGGAACAATGCCCAAGTGCATTGTAATGAGACCGGCCTTCAGCCCTCTTGGCATCATAATAAGCCTTGAAGGTTGCGTTGTTTCTGACAACGTTCCAAGCTGCATTTACAAGGGCATATCGTAAAACACGAGAGCCACGTTTGGACATCCTTGTTGTCTTAGCCTGAAAGTTACCAGACTGATAAACAGAAGAATCCAGACCCGCAAAAGCAAGCAGCTTGTTTGGATTGGAGAAACGGTGAATATCACCTATTTCACCAAGAATCATTCCACCATTGATATAACCGATACCAGGAATGGTCATGATGACAGAATCGTTGAATTTCATGATATCCGTCATCTCAGCTTCAATCTTTTCTAATTGGCTATCCAGTAACTCGATTTGTTGAATGGTTTGAGTTATCTGAATAGATATAGCGCTGTCGTTTGCACCGACAGACTTCTGTGCGAGAACTCTTAATTCTTTGGCTTGCTCTTTGGTAAAGTGTCCGTGCGAGTTCACTTTGAGCAGATTTGCCAGATGAGTCATATGCATGGAAGCAATCTCATTTGGAGAGGGTGCTTCTTTTAACAAAGCATAGACAGCGTGTTGATGCAGACCGGATTTAAAAAAGTATTGAATCTCCGGAAAAACCTGATCAACATAGGTTGTCAGTTGGATTTTCAATCGGGTGCGCTGCTTGATGGTTTTCTGTCGAAAGCGCCCCAAGGCCTTAAGATCCATCATATCGAGATCAAAAAAGGTAATGAATCTGAGGTCATCCTGCATCATAAGAGTTTTAGCAATAACAAATGTGTCGACCTTATCTGTCTTTGTTTTACGAACATTGTTCTTACGCATCTGACAGGTTTTAATGGGGTTCAACACACACACTTGGTAGAACTCAGCAACAAGGTATCGAACAAGGTTGTCACCGTAGTGTGCCGTCGACTCAAGACCGATGATGATGCTGTCTTTATCGAATGATTCGAGCTTAGAGATCAGCAGTTGGAAGCCATCAGCGTCATTTGTGAATTTGAACGGCTCAAGAAGTATTTCACCGTCCGAAGAAATCGCAGCGGCGAAATGGTTGAGTTTGGCAACATCAATGCCTACAAAGATTTTCATGAGGTTGTACCTCCCTTTCCTAAAGTCTGATACCATGATGTCCACCATCGATTATCTAATGGTTACGGCGTAACCTATGTAGACTTGATAGAAATAAGTACTCTGAGTGAAGAACACTCTGGCAACATCCAGCTGATAAACAATTCAGATAAAGGTAGCGGCAATATACTCCAGTTGAGTAGTCAAGCTACAGAATAAACATCAAAAGTCCATAGTATCTGAATTGTATTGAACCACGATATTAAAAGAAAGGAAACGTGTGATAATTAACTTCCTAATTATCATACAAGAATGATATGAATGACGATTTATTCAGAAACGCTGCTAAGAATTTTTATGAAAACGCAAAAGAGCTCTATGATGAAGATGTACAAAGGCTTCTTGAAGAGAAAGGGTGTGGTAGAATGCAGCTGGTAGAGACATCATTGAATTTGCGCGTTGAGAAGGGAAAACAAAGAAGTGATTACTGCCTGCCCAAGTGGGTTGCAGAAGAGCAGTTAAGCTTAGGCGCGGAAGTATACTGTAATGTAGAGTATATGGAATGCTGTGATGCGGAATATATGGTGCTATTTGAGCAGGCTGGGTATATCGCTTATAAGGCGTTGGATTCGAAGCATCGTGGAATCTTGTGCATGGTTAAAGATTATGCTGTTGAGAGTGTTGGAATGTTTAGTGACCCTAATATGCTACATTTAGCACTGACAAAGGACGGTAAGACTGTTCAAATAATCGTAGTCCGAATATTGGTTGCAAATGGTGGCGACGACGATTATCGTGACAGGCGCGTACAATGGGACAGGGTTATTGATTATATAAGTTCTATTAGAAAAAAGAGTAAAAATGTGGTGGTTGTTGGGGACTTCAACCATGGGGTGATTAGTGAAAATTATAGCGGTAAGCCTCGTCGCTTCTTCAACTTCCAAATTGTGAACGAAAGTCTCGCAAAATGTGGAATGAAGCCTGCTGACATATCTGGTACGAGTTATCGAGAATATCAGACTCCTGATCATTTGTTTACTACGTCAGGGGTTAAAGTAATAAAAGCAGAGTTCCTTGAACTGTTTGGAGATAATGAAATTATCGGAATACCGGATCACAAATTGATAGTATCACACTTGATATATAAATAAGGAGAGTGTATGTGATACAATGGATATAAAATTTGAAATAACGGATTGGAATCTCGTAGCGGATAAGGGCTTGCCTAACGAAGAGGCAATGTGTTACATATTGGTTGTGAAGAAGGCAAAAGGAGGCTATGGCTATGAGTTTGGCGGCTACAAGAAAGAATCGCAATCTTTCTATGTCAATTGGGGATTCGGAGGCTGTGTTATTGAAGCTGATAGTGTGGCTGCTTGGGCACCGTTATTTACCGGCAAAAACCTTTTAAACATTGTAGAATAGAAAGGGGCTTAATATAATGACAATGCTCAGACTCAGAGTGAAAAGGAATATACTATGACACGAGAAGAATTGATAGGTGTATTTGAAGATACATTATTATGGTGCGGAACTCATCCAAATTTAATAGAGAGCATTCATAATTCTGAGTCGTGTGTGATAACGGACGAGAATAGAAAAGATCACATGAGGTCGCTTACGCACAGAAGTGAGAGAAAAGCAAGAATACTTGTTTCTTCAAAAAGGAGCTTTGAGGCTGCAAGTGCATATAGGGGAAGGCATATTAGCGTACTTAATTTTGCTTCCGCAACTAATCCAGGTGGTGGGGTTTTGAAAGGTGCAGGTGCTCAGGAAGAATGTTTATGTCGGACGAGCACATTATACGAGTGCCTCTGTGAAGATGAAATTGTTAAAGATTTTCATAAAAAGCACTGGATAGCATTGAAGTCAGGAAAAATGGATTCCCTTTATAATGATGACTGCATACATACTTGTGATGTTACAGTATTTAAGAGTGATACAGCTAAGCCTGTTCTTTTACCGGAGACGGAATGGTTTAATGTAGACGTGATTAGTTGTGCAGCTCCGAATTTGAGATATATGTCGCAGCATGATAGGGAGTGGAAAAAGAAAGCCACCGATAAAGTACTGTTTGAAATCTATAAAAAAAGAATAAATCGTGTTTTAGACATGGCGAGATTTATGGAATCGGATGTTGTCGTTTTGGGAGCTTTTGGCTGTGGAGCATTTGCAAATCCACCTGAGTTGGTTGCCAAAGCGATGCATGAAGCAATTGATGAACATATATATGATTTTGAAGTAATTGAAATGGCAGTTTACTGTTCACCAAGAGATACATCAAATTATGATGTTTTTCTGAATGAATTTTGTGTTTAGCATTATGTAAATATGGTAAAGGAGAAAATTATTATGAAAGTATACTGCATGAGTGACATTCATGGATGTCTTGATGAGTTTAATAAGGCATTATCAGTAATAGTTGGGCATTTGGATGAGCCGGATACCATGCTGTGCCTGTTAGGTGATTATATACATGGAGGACAGGATAATTATGGTGTTATAGATAGGATAATAGAACTTCAGAAGGCATATAGTTCGGATAAGGTTGTAGCTTTAATGGGAAATCATGAAGAATTTGTCCTTTGGGGAGATTCTACAGTAAATCATATGCTGAAGTATTGTGATAAAGAGTACATAAATAATGATATAAGGGAAGACAGGTGCATCAAGTGGATGGAAAAGCTTCCGCGATTTTTTTCTGTTGGAAATACCATTTTTGTCCATGCAGGTATAGATGAGGAGGCAGGTGACTGGTGGAAGTGGGGTACAAGTGATGAAATTTTTACAGGCAAATATCCTGCTCAGACTGGCATAATTGAAGGACTTGAAATGAAGATTGTTGCAGGTCATGTTGGAACAGCAGAAATATCTGGCAATCAAAATTTCCATGACATTTACTTTGATGGAGAAGCTCACTATTATATTGATGGTACTGTCCTTGAAAGTGGAAAAATTCCTGTTCTTATGGTTGATACCGAAGTAGATAGGTATTATCAGGTGACGGAAAAAGGCTGCAATGAGATACTTCCATATAATGAGGGAAATTAAAAGGAGAGTCACATGGCGGTTTATGTCATTTCGGATATACATGGTGAGTATGAAAAATTCAATCAATTGTTAAAAACAATAAAGTTAAAGGAAACGGATACTTTATATATACTTGGTGGTGTACTAGATAGAGGTTTGTATCCCATAAAAACGCTTTTACAGCTTATGGAAATGTCGAATGTGATATGTATTTTGGGAAATCATGAATTGATGGCTATGGAATGTCTTGAAATCATGCAAAAAGATAAAATTAATATACAATTGGAGAAGATTGACAGAAAGGCGATAGAAAATATAATAACGTGGAAGTATAATGGTGCAGATACTACAATAGCCGAGTTTTGCAGATTGGATTCTGAAACTCAGAAGAGAGTAATAAATTATATAAAAAATATGCATAAATATGTGAATGTGAAGGTTGGAAACAGGAAATATTTATTGGTGCATGCAGGGCTTGGAAATTACAGTAGGAATAAGAAACTGGGAGATTATTCGATAAAAGAGCTTGTATGGATGAGAAATGATTATAGCGAGAAATATTTTGATAAAGCATTTACCATTACAGGGCATACACCTACACAAGAAATAAAGGAGAATGATAAACCAGGATATATACAGAAAAAATAATCATATTGTCATTGACTGTGGTGCCTGTTATCCTGATGGAAGATTAGCAGCTATCTGCCTTGACAATGAAACAGAATATTATTCTAACTAACACATGTTGTGCAAATCTAACTTTTGTGATACCATACTAATGCCGGGCGTTCACGTCACGGCATTTTGTTGTGTGGGACAGGGACCAGACCCCTGTCCCACACAATTGACTGTATAGAAAAGGGAAAGGAGAATGCAATACACATGATGATGGACAAAAGGCTGATTAATACGGTCAGTGAGAGCAAGAAATATATTGCGGGCAATGTAGCATGCCAGTGGGTGTCGCTTGCCGCTAATATAACGATGATGATGGCGGTGACGCGCATGCTCATGCAGCTTTACAATGGGGAGGACGCAGGTCTTGCACCGATTGCCGCAGTGATAGTCGCAGCGGTTATTGTGAGATTTGTGTGCGCGAGGCTGTCGTCCAGGATGAGCTATCTTTCCTCGAAGGCGGTAAAAAAGACGTTAAGGGAGAAGATATATGGGAAGCTTTTAAGGATAGGGCTCAGCTATAAGGAGAGCGTGCAGACATCAGAGATTGTACAGGTAGCTGTGGAGGGCGTGGATCAGCTTGAGACATATTTTGGCGCATATCTTCCACAGCTTTTTTATGCCATGCTGGCGCCGCTCACGCTTTTTGTGGTGCTTGTGAGGGTGAATGTGCTGTCGGCGGTTGTGCTGCTTATATGTGTTCCGCTTATTCCTGTGTCGATAGCGCTTGTGCAGACATGGGCGAAGAAGCTTCTGTCAAAGTACTGGGGACAGTACACGGCCCTTGGAGACACATTCCTTGAGAACCTACAAGGGCTGACAACACTCAAGGTGTACAGTGCGGATGGATACAAGCATGGGAAGATGAATGAGGAGTCGGAAAGATTCCGCAAGATTACCATGAAGGTGCTCACCATGCAGCTTAACTCCATAACGATAATGGATTTTATAGCGTACGGCGGTGCGGCACTTGGAATGATACTTGCAATCAGCCAGTTCAATGCGGGAAAGGCTGACCTGGCGGGCTGCCTTTTAATCATTCTGCTTGCGGCAGATTTTTTCCTTCCTATGAGACAGCTTGGTTCATTTTTCCACATTGCTATGAATGGAATGGCGGCGAGCGACAAGATTTTCAAGCTTCTTGAGCTGCCTGAGCCGGGTAATGCCGGTGTTGAAAATGCACATGCAGATGAAAAAAATGCACAGACCGGCGTTAAAAAGTCATGCGGGGATGGGGATATCATCTGCCATGACCTTCATTATTCATACGAGAAGGACAGAGAGATTCTTCATGGCATTGATGTGACATTAAAAAAAGATAATTTCACGGCGATAGTCGGTGAGTCCGGGTGCGGAAAATCAACACTCTCGGCAGTGCTTATGGGAAGAAATAAGGGCTACACAGGTTCGGTGACAATCGGTGGTGTGGAGCTGTCGGAAATTTCCGAGGACAGCCTTATGAGAAATATCACCTACATAAGCCACAACAGCTTTCTTTTTAAGGGGAGTGTCAGGGACAATCTTCTCATGGGAAAACCGGAGGCGAAGGATGATGAACTGTGGTCGGCGCTAAGAAAGGTTAAGCTTGAGGCATTTCTAAGGGAGCAGCAGGGTCTTGACACAGCAGTCGGAGAGGCGGGAGGCAATTTCTCCGGAGGTCAGAGACAGAGGCTCTCAATCGCGAGGGCATTGCTTCACGACACGCCTGTGTATATATTTGACGAGGCTACATCTAATATTGATATCGAGAGCGAGAATGACATTATGGAGCTGATTATGGAGCTTGCTAAGACAAAGACTATCATACTCATATCCCACAGGCTTGCGAACGTGAAGAATGCGGACTGTATCTATGTACTTAAAAAGGGCGAGATTGCTGAGAGCGGCACACACGAACAGCTGCTTGCACGAAACGGAGAGTTTTCAAGACTGTGGAATGCACAGCAGAGCCTTGAAAACCTTGGAAAGGAGGCTGATGCGTAATGAAGCTGGCAGTGGATGTTAATAACGAGAAAAATAGAAATTCAGATTTAAATAGTAAGAAAAAAGGCAGGGATGGCAACAGCCCTAAAGTGAGAAGCGGCTTTACGGTATGCATGAAGCTGATTGGTCTTGTAAAACCACTCACAGGCTTTATGGTGGGAGCGGTGACAATGGGACTTGCAGGGCATCTGTGTGCCTCGTTCATAACGATATTTGCGGGGTATGCTCTCCTGTCATATCTTGGCTGCAACAGCCTTAATGTGGCGGTGATATTTACGTGCATGGTGCTTTTTGCGCTTGTAAGAGCCGGACTCCGCTATGCGGAGCAGGGCTGCAACCATTTTATTGCGTTCAAGCTTTTAGCGCTTATAAGGGACAAGGTATTCGGTGCGCTAAGGCGCTTATGTCCGGCGAAGCTTGAGGGTAAGGACAGAGGTAATCTGATTTCGATTATTACATCGGATATCGAGCTTCTTGAGGTGTTCTATGCGCACACGATTTCGCCGATATGCATTGCATTTCTCTTTACAATCATAATGTGCCTGTTTATTGGAAGCTTTCAACCTGTATTCGGCTTGATTGCTCTGTGCGCATACCTTGTGGTAGGAATAGTTATCCCGCTTTCCATGAGCAGACTGAGCGGGGATGACGGAATGAGGTTCCGTACCATGTCGGGTGAGCTGAGCAGCTTCGTGCTTGAGAGCCTTCGCGGTCTTGACGAGATTATACAGTTCGGGCAGGGGAAAAGGCGTACCGCACAGATGAATGAGAGAAGCGATGCTCTTGCCGCGGATGAGAAGCGAATGAAGGACAATTCGGGAAGAAATATCGCTGTGACCAATACGGTTATTCTGGTCTTTGACATGATAATGCTGTTTACAGCGGCATACTATTACAAGCAGGGACTTGTGGATTTTGAAGGGGTGATTATCCCTGTGCTTGCACTCATGAGTTCATTCGGACCTTGCGTGGCACTTGCCGCACTTGGAAGTACATTACAGAACACATTTGCCGCTGGAAACAGAGTGCTTGACATTCTGGAGGAAAGCCCGCTTGTTGAGGATGTAAGCGGAGAAACGGAAATAGGTTTTGATGGTGCAGACGCAGAAAATGTCACATTTGCTTATGATGGTGAGGATATCTTGAAAGCTTTCTCGGTTGAACTGCCTAAGAACAGTGTTGTAGGCATTGTAGGTAAGAGCGGAAGCGGAAAGTCAACCTTCCTTAAGCTTCTCATGCGGTTCTGGAGAGTTGACAATGGAAGTATCAATATATCCGGACATGATATTGAGCATATCAATACGGACAATCTAAGGAGAATGGAAGGCTTTGTGACACAGGAGACACAGCTTTTCCACGATACGATAAGAAACAATCTCCTGATTGCCAAGCTTGATGCGGCGCAGGAGGAACTTGAGGCAGCCTGCAAAAAGGCTTCCGTACATGACTTCATAATGAGCCTGCCGGATGGCTATGACACTCAGGTTGGTGAGCTTGGAGATACACTTTCCGGTGGAGAGAGGCAGCGTATCGGACTTGCGCGGGCATTCCTGCACAATGCGCCGTTCATGCTCTTAGATGAGCCTACGAGCAATCTTGACAGTCTCAATGAGGCAGTCATTTTGAAGGCGCTCAATGACGGCAGGGAGAACAAGACAATCGTGCTTGTATCACACCGTGAGTCCACGATGAGGATTGCGGACAAGGTGTACTCTGTTGAGAATGGACGGATGAGCTGATAGTGACAGGGGGATTTTTATGAGTAATAAAAAAGATATTGCCGCCAAGCGTGAGGCTGAGAAGGCTATGGTCTCACTTATGATAAAGCTGTACTGCAACAGGAAGCATGGTACAAAAAAGGAACTCTGCGCTGAATGTGCGGAGTTAGAAAGCTACGCGCAAAGCAGGAGCGACCGATGTCCGTTCATGGAGAACAAGACCTTCTGCTCAAACTGCAGGGTGCACTGCTATAAGCCCGAAATGCGCGAAAAAATACGTGAGGTAATGCGCTTTTCGGGACCGAGGATGATGCTTCATCATCCTTGCGCAGCCCTGCACCATGTGATATGTACATTGAAGGAGAAGAAAAAGCTGGAAAAGCATCAGGGACGGTAAAATTGGTACACAAAATATAATATTAAATATAGAAATTTACAAATACTATTGCTAAACATGATACATTATGGTATCTTTATCTAAAAGCATAGTTCTTATATTTCTGTATAATCTAATTATTCGCGTTTAAGACATTCGTGCTTTTGAATCCCATAGACAACAGCAGGAGCACGATGTTTTGGAAATGCATAATGTTTCCTGCAATACACAAGGAGGCATTACAATTGAATAATGAGAGAGTTAAGCTTCAGTGGCATCCGGCATTCTGTGCCGCTGCGCGGCTTGAGTTCAATGAGGACAGAGATGTACTTGAATTTTATTCGGAGTATAATTTAAGCAGGAAGCCATTACAGATAGATCTGCTGATAATCGAGAAGAATAAGAACATCAGGATAAAAAATCAGATTGGTCACATATTCAGGCAGAACAATATAATTGAATATAAAAGTCCCGGAGATTCCATGTCGATAGATGATTTTTATAAGGCAACAGCCTATGCATGTATGTACAAGGCGTTGGGAGAGAAGGTTGATGCGGTTTCAGCCAATGAGCTTACAATCTCAATGATGCGTGAATCATATCCTGCAGGCATGATTGCCACACTAAAAAGACAGGGAATAGAAATCGAAAAGATGTATGATGGAATATATTATCTGAAGAATTTTTTTATTCCGACACAGATAGTTGTAACAAAGGAGCTGTCTCAGGGACTGCATAACAGTTTTCGTGTGCTGTCAAGAAATGTGGATGAGAAGGATATAGAGACATTTTTAAAGGATGCTGAGGGCTACATAGGAAAGAGTGAGAAATCAGACGCGGACGCGGTGCTGCAGGTGAGTATGTCTGCAAACTATGAGCTATATGAGAAGGTGAGGAGGGATAATACAATGTGTGAAGCGCTGAGAAGACTTATGAAGGATGAGATTGAGGAGGCCTTGGACGCTGCGAAGCAGGAGGGCAGTGTGGAAGGACTGGCAAGTGGGATTGCGGAAGGACGTATTCAGGCACAGAGGGAGACATCGATGGCACTTGCGAAGATGGGAATGGCGGTTGAGAACATTGCCACCGCCGTAAATGCGAGTATAGAGCAGGTGCAGAGCTGGATAAGTGCGAAAGATAGTGCATCCGCCATGTAATAATATGATACCATGTAATAGTTAGATACCATATAATAGCTTGCTATGAGCTGCAATAAAATAAACCGATGATTCCCATGAAGTATGTGAATTATCGGTTTATTTTTATTGTAAGTATTATTTTAAAATTCAGAAATAGAAGTTAATTCTGATTCCCGCCGTAATGTCTGTATGAACAGTAGATATTCTAGCTGTGGCTATTCGCTAAGATACTCCTCATACTTGGCAATGGCCTCCTTCATTGCAGCCGGGCTTGGTGCACCCTTGGTGAGTCTCTTCTCAACGCAGGTCTTTAAGGAGATGGCATCATAGATATCACTTTCAAATACAGGGCAGATAGCTTTAAGCTCCTCAAGGCTCATCTCGTCTATGGAGATTCCCTTGTCTATGCAGTAGAGGACTATCTGGCCGATTATGCCGTGTGCGTCGCGGAACGGAACACCGTGGTTTACAAGGTAGTCGGCAGCGTCGGTGGCATTTGTGAAGCCCGCCATCGCACTCTTTTCCATAACCTCCTTGTTGAAGGACATTGTGTCGAGCATTCCGGTGAAGAGGAGTATACAGCCCTTTGTGGTGTCGATTGCGTCGAAGGTGAGCTCCTTGTCCTCCTGCATGTCCTTGTTGTAGGCGAGAGGCAGCCCTTTCATGGTTGTGAGTAATGACATGAGAGCACCATACACGCGCCCGGTCTTTCCACGGACAAGCTCTGCAATGTCCGGGTTCTTTTTCTGCGGCATTATGGAGCTGCCGGTGCTGTAAGCGTCATCAAGCTCTATAAAGCGGTATTCGTTGGAGTTCCAGATTATGATTTCCTCTGAAAAACGGCTTAAATGCATCATGATTGTCGACATGGCGCTTAAAAATTCAATTAAATAGTCACGGTCGGAAACAGAGTCAATGCTGTTGGCTGTCGCACCTGTAAAGCCGAGAAGAGAGGCTGTGTATTCACGGTCAAGAGGATAGGTGGTTCCGGCGAGAGCCCCTGCACCGAGAGGGCAGTAGTTCATTCTCTTATAAATATCAGCGATACGGCCTCTGTCCCTTGAGAACATTTCAAAATATGCACCAAAATGGTGTGCCACGGTGATAGGCTGGGCTTTCTGAAGATGTGTAAAGCCCGGCATGTAGGTTTCAGTGTTTTCTTTCATGATTCTGAGAATCACCTTTAAAAGACCCTTTAAAAGCTCATCGGTCTGTGTAAGCTCATCGCGTGTGTAGAGTCTCATATCAAGTGCGACCTGGTCGTTGCGGCTTCTTCCTGTATGCAGGCGTTTTCCGGCGTCACCGATACGGGATATAAGCTCAGCTTCAACGAAGCTGTGGATGTCCTCCGCCTCGTCATCGAACTGTAAGGCACCGCTGTCTATATCATTGCGGATTGAGGTGAGTCCGGCTATGATTGCCTCCTTGTCCTCATTTGACAATATTCCCTGCTTTGCAAGCATTGTCACATGTGCGATGCTTCCCTCAATGTCCTGCTTATAGAATCTCCTGTCGAAGGGAAGAGATGCGTTGAAATTGTTTACTAACTGATTGGTTTCCTTTGTGAAACGTCCGCCCCAGAGCTTCATGGTTGTGTCCTCCATAGAGTAATTTATATTTTTTTGTCTGTTATATCCGAAGATGTGTCATATGCCGGAACATCATTGCCTGCAGCAGAGCCGTTATCTGTTACAGCGTTATTATCAGCAATAGAATTGTCATTTGTAACAGCGTTAGTACATGAAATAGAACTGTCACTGTCGGCTGCCGCTTTGGCTGTGTTTTCGGAACTATTATCCGGAATCCCCTTCGCCTTTGTAAAGGGAAGAAATTCCTTGCCGGCTTCCTTTCTGTAAAAGCAGTATATGATGAAGAGTATTACAACAGATGTAAATGTAATCATTATGCCGGGCTTGAAGCCACGCGGTGTGAATGAGAGCTCAATCGTGTAGTCACCCGGTTCGAGCTCAACGCCGATGAGAGCCTCTGCAATTTCAGTGATTTCCGTTTTAACTCCATTTACCTTTAGTGTCCAGCTAGGATCATAAGGGATTGACAGCATCAGTATTCCGGCTTCATTTACATGTATTGTTCCGGAAATTTTAGTATCGGAATAGGCTGTAACGTCAAGTCCCTGTGTATTTAAGATATTGTAAGCCTCAATAAATTTGTCCGCGTTCATGGTGTAGACGTATGCATTGAGGGCTTCTTCGCCATCCTTGTCCGCTATTTTGATAAGTGTTCCGGCAGTCTGCCAGCCAAGGTCAATTATTCTGCCGTGGTTGATACCGGCGAAGTTCTCATTGCTCTCGTCTATGGTAACCTTGGCTGTCTTTACTGATTTATTACCAATATATACATAGACATGCTCATCCTTTTCAACATCAATTGTTATTCCGCCCTTATCGTTATTATTGAAATCTATTGTTGTAAAGAGAGAGCTAATGCCTGTATTCTCCTGTACAAAATCATTTTGTACCGAGAAAGGATTGCTGTTTTTGTAATTCCAGTCATCATTTATGGTTGAGCTTACCATGTAGCCGAGAGGAAGAGTGTACTTTGCATGATATAAGTACTCATCGTCAGCTGTGCCGACAAGCTCCAGCGTTGTGGTATCTGTAAGCTCCTTGTTGCTCAAAATATATTTGATGTCGAACATTGAGTATACAAGAGGGGTAGCACCATGGTCTGCGTAGGCATTCATGGAATGTTCAAGCCCGAGTCTTCCGAACAGCTCTGTCACGCCGGCATAAGCGGTGGACGAGAAGGTACTTGCACTGTTGAAATTGTGCCATGCGGCATCGTTTTTTGAGCGGTAGCCGAAAGCCTTGGCGATACGGTAGAAGGAATCGTCGGATTCGGAAAGCTCCGTGGTGAGGGTCTTTACAGAGTCATAGTCCTTGAAATATGCGCTTCGCCCTGTGGTGCTGTAGCCGGTTTCCTCCATGTTCATCGTACATTCTATGCAGCTTACACAGAACAGAAGAAAGACGATAAAGTGTATCTTGAGCTTATCCTTCTGGTAGAGAAGTGCCACAATCACATACAACAGCATGAAAAACGCATTCACAAACAGAATGCCATATTCAGGGTCGTTATCCCCGCCGCTGTGGTCGAGCCACAGAAGGTAGATTAAAAATAATCCGAATGCCTTTGCAAGCTGGCTTGTACTGTAGTCCTTCATATCCTTGTATGCGTCGAAGCACATGGTGAGCAGTATGAAGATGTAGACAAATGACTGCCTTGCCGGAAGTGAATTCGGGTAGTGGAAGCCATGCCATATAAAATTCGGTATATTGAAGCTGAACGCAAATATGAATACAAAGAGCAGAACGGATTTTGCAATCTTTTCGCGGGCGCTTATTTTCCTGTTAAAAATATATAGCGGGTAGAGCAGGAATACAGCCACACCGCAATATATGTTTGGAAGATGTTCAAGACCTATGCACACTTCTGTATTTGCAAGCTGTCTGTTGAGGACAGTAACAACTGAAAAATACTGGGTAAGTGTCTTTGGAAAGCTTATGTCGCTTGAGGCTGTGAGTCCGAGAGCATAGAGCTCAGGAAGCAGTATGACGGCGGACATGGCACCTGCAAGCAGTGAAAATATTGTAAAGTAACCAATTTTCTGAAGATATACTGTTTTTTTCTCAGGAACAGGCATTGTCACAAGCAGCACAAAAAAATAGAAAACAACACTTATGCATACCATGATGGCAATATAGTAGTTGGACAGTATTGTAAGTCCGAGCGTGATTGAGTACATCAGACCCTTATCTTCTTTTATAAGACTTTCAAGCCCTAACAGCACCAGTGGGAGCAAAAGCATGCAGTCGAACCACATGAGATTCCAGCTGAATGCTGCCGTGAAGCCTGAAAGAGCATAAAACATACCAAAAATTGATACTGTTATATTGCGCACGTTGAAGCGCTTTGCAATATAATAGGTAAAGGTTGTCGAGGCGAGAGCAAGTTTGATAAGAATAATTATGTTCATCAGCTCAATTATGAAGCTGTGAGGAAAAAATCCCACAAACCAGTTGAGCGGGCTGGAAAGATAATAACCATATAAAGCGGAAAAATTAGAACCCAGTCCTATCTCCCAGGAATAAAAAAGACTGCCGCCGTTGCGTATCTTGTCCCACAGCTCCGAAAAGAACGGACAGTACTGGTGGTACATGTCTGAACGCAGATATACATTGTCTCCGAAAGGATATATTCCGCGGACTGCAAAAATTGCAATCATGATAATCAGCGGAAGGAAAAAAGAAATGAAATACATTGGATGTATTGCTTTTTTTTCTTTGAATCTCATGTCAAAAATAACCCCTATTTTTTCTTCTTAAATATAAATAATTTGCTGGCAACGTAGTTTATGATTACCACGAAAACTGCTGCAATTACCTTAGCTATAAGCTCAGGTACTCCTATTATTTCTACGGTGAGCGCCAGAAAGCCTGTCTCAAAAAGCAGGGAGATGATTCTCGCTGCTCCGAAGGAAATGACTTCCTTGAAAACGAGGGCAGGCTCCCAGCTTTTGCTCTCGAATACAAATAATTTGTTGGTTATATATGCAAAAACTACCGCAAAAACCCATGCAATTACGTTAGAGGTGATATAGTATACCGCAAAAACCTCAGTAAACAGCCAGTAGAATACAAAATTTACAACGGTTGTCAACACGCCGAAAATAAGGTAACTAATAACTTCACGGGTAAAAAATTTCTCTATAAGCTTATTTATCAGATTTTTCATTACTAATGTCTTTTTCCTTATCTTTATTTATGTTGCTTTCCTTTTCTATATAAATAGGGCGCTGCTTCACCTCTGTAAAGATTCTTGCCAGATATTCACCTATGATACCTATACTAAGCTCTATAATTCCGCCGAGGAAGAGCAGTATTATGATGGTGGAGGCATAGCCCGGTAAATCTTTTCCGAACACCAGTGTCTTTATAAGAAGATAAAATCCGTATAAAAGTGCAAGTGAACTGATTGTTGCACCTATGACGGAGAGCATGCGCAGAGGGGCAACGGAAAATGAGATGATTGCGTCCATCGCATATTTAACAAGACCGGAAAACTTCCATTTGGTTGTTCCGAGGGTGCGCTCAACATTTTCGTAAGGAATCCATTTAGTGTCGAAACCGACCCAGCAGAACAGACCCTTGGAAAAGCGTTCTTTTTCAGGAAGCTCCACGAGGCTGTTGACCATCTGTCTTGACATGATACGATAATCTACCGCACCATAAGGCATCTTTGTGTTGGTCAGCTTGTTGTTAAGCTTATAGAATGACTGTGAAAAAAAGCTTCTGATTTTCTTTTCACCTGTGCGGGTTGTCCTGTAGGCAGCACAACAGTCATGCCCTTCTTCAATTCCTTCGATAAGCTTCGGGAAAAGTGCGGGAGGATGCTGAAGGTCTGCGTCCATCACGATGACATAGTCCGCGGTTGTATTTTTTAGTCCCGCAAACATGGCGGCTTCCTTACCAAAATTACGCGAAAAAGAGACATACCGTACATCATCATGGTCTGCGGCAAGTCCCTTTAGCAGGAGCAGGGTGTTATCCCTGCTCCCGTCATTTACAAAAATGTATCTGAAAGAGTAATTATTGATAGCTGCCACATGCTTGGAGGTTTCCTCGTAGTAAGCTGCGATAACTTCCTGTTCGTTATAGCATGGTACAACAATATCGATAGTTTTCATTACTTCTTCTCCTCTAACATGGCACGAACTTTCATTGAAAGACCGAAGAGGTTGATAAAGCCCTCAGCGTCATGGTGGTCATAGAGCTCACCTGTTGTGAAGCTTGCAAGTGTCTCACTGTAAAGTGAGTTAGGGCTTGTTGTGCCTGCCTTGATGATGTTGCCCTTATAGAGCTTCATCTTAACCTCACCTGTAACCTTCTCGTCAAGGGACTCTACGAATGCCTGGCATGCCTCGCGAAGAGGTGTGAACCACTTTCCTTCGTATACGATGTTGGCGAACTTCTCAGAGATTCCTTTCTTAAAGGAAAGGCTGTCACGGTCAAGGATGAGTTCCTCAAGCTGCTCATGAGCTGCCATAAGGATTGTTCCGCCCGGTGTCTCATATACGCCACGGCTCTTCATGCCGACAACACGGTTCTCAACGATATCAACGATTCCGATACCGTGCTTTCCGCCAAGCTTGTTTAACTTTCTTAAAATATCGGAGGCCTTCATCTTCTCTCCGTTAATTGCAACAGGGCGGCCCTTCTCGAATGTGAGGGATACATACTCAGCTTCATCAGGAGCCTTCTCAGGTGATACTCCAAGCACAAGAAGATGGTCATAGTTAGGCTCGTTGGCAGGGTCCTCAAGCTCAAGACCTTCATGGCTGATGTGCCAGATATTGCGGTCGCGGCTGTAGCTGTTGTCTGCTGAGAATGGAAGGTCTATACCATGAGCCTTGCAGTAATCAATCTCATCCTGACGTGACTGCATCTTCCATGTCTCGTTGCATCTCCAAGGAGCGATAATCTTGATATCAGGTGCCAGAGCCTTGATTGAAAGCTCAAAACGAACCTGATCATTACCCTTGCCTGTTGCACCGTGGCAGATAGCGACAGCGTTCTCCTTGCGGGCAATCTCAACAAGCTTCTTAGCGATGAGCGGGCGCGCAAATGATGTACCGAGAAGGTACTTGTGCTCGTATACGGCATCAGCCATAACTGTAGGCAGGATATAGTCATCCACGAATTCGTCAACGACATCAAGAATGTATAATTTCTCAGCGCCGGAGAGCTTAGCTCTCTCCTCAAGTCCGTCAAGCTCACTTTCCTGGCCGACATCTATGCAGCAGCATACTACATCATAATTATAGTTTTCCTTAAGCCAAGGGATGATTGCGGTGGTATCAAGACCGCCGGAATACGCGAGAATAACTTTGTCTTTCATATTAATATTCCTCCTGATGGGATTACTTATGTATGCGTCCTATGCGTCTGTGTACGCCTTGTTGCAAACACTGAAATAAATATACATCAAAAATACATTATATGCAAGAGTTTATCCAGTTTTTTTCAATTTTTTGTTGCATAATATTCACAAATGATGTATATTTATAAAAAATCAAGCTGGAAGAAGCAGGGAAATATATATGCGGAAATATATTCCGGAAAGCTGCTCTGAAAAATTCCGGGAAGATAGCTTTTGGATACGGATATATATAAATTAGGTATGGACTTTTGAAGGCATGAATAATAAGATAGGAATAAACAGAGATTTTATCTCTGTATAAGATTAAACAGGAGATGTGCGCTATGGTGAAGGTTGGTATTATCGGTTCTACAGGTTATGCGGGAAATGAACTCGTAAGGCTGCTGCTTGGACACAAGGATGTCCGGATTGTATGGTATGGCTCGAGAAGCTATATAGATAAGAAGTATTCACAGGTTTATCAGAACATGTTTAAGCTTGTCGATGATGTATGCCGGGATGACAATATGGAAGAGTTAGCTTCACAGGTTGATGTGATATTCACGGCTACACCTCAGGGATTATGCGCCTCCCTTGTGAATGATGATATTTTGTCTAAGGTAAAGGTAATAGATTTAAGTGCTGATTTCAGACTGAAGGACGTCAAGGTGTATGAGGAATGGTATAAGCTTGAACATGCGGCACCACAGTATATAGCTGAGGCTGTGTACGGACTGTGTGAGCTGAATCGTGACAGGATAAAGGATACGAGGATTCTTGCAAATCCGGGCTGTTATACAACCTGTTCAATTTTAACAATATATCCGCTTGTGAAGGAAGGGCTTATAAAGCCACAGTCCATCATAATTGACGCCAAGTCAGGAACCTCAGGCGCGGGCAGAGGCGCCAAGGTAGCCAATCTGTACTGTGAGGTTAATGAGAGCATTAAGGCTTACGGTGTCGGGACACATAGACATACACCGGAGATTGAAGAGCAGCTTTCTTATGCGGCAGGTGAGGAGGTTAAGCTTATTTTCACACCACATCTTGTTCCGATGAACAGGGGAATACTGGTGACTGCATACGCTGATTTGAAGGATGGGGTCACAGATGAGATGATACGCAGTGCTTATGAGAAGCATTATGCAGATGAATACTTTATAAGGCTGCTTGACAAGGATGTATATCCGGAGACACGCTGGGTTGAGGGAAGTAACTTTGTGGATATCGGCTATAAGGTTGAACCGCGTACAGGCCGTGTGATTATGATGGGAGCTATAGATAATCTTGTTAAGGGTGCTGCAGGACAGGCAATACAGAATATGAACATAATGTTCGGCTTCGATGAGAAGGAAGGGCTTATGGGAGCACCGGTGTTCCCATAGCAGTATAATGCTTAAGACCTGCGGGGCTGCTTTACGGCGGAAAAATTCCCGGATATCAAATGAGGGCAGGAATGTCTTTTGACCCTCAATACCATAAATATAGAATCAGGAGGATAAGTATATGAAGTGCATTGAAGGCGGCGTATGTGCTGCGAAGGGTTTTAAGGCGACAGGTCTTAATGCCGGAATTAAGAATAATGTCAAGAAGGATATGGCACTTGTATTTTCAGAGGCACCTTGTGTCAAGGCGGGAACTTTTACAACCAACAGAGTGTGTGCGGCTCCGGTAAAGTGGGACAAGAAGGTTGTGTTCGAGTCTGAGAGTGCACAGGCAATCGTGGTGAACAGCGGTATCGCGAATGCCTGTACAGGTGATGAAGGCTATGAGAAGTGCCGCCTGATGGCAGCGCAGACAGCGGCGGAGCTTGGAATAAGTGAGGACGCTGTGCTTGTTGCGAGCACGGGAGTTATCGGAAAGCAGCTTCCTATGGATATTATAGGAAATGGAATAAAGCAGCTTCCGGGACAGCTTGGGGCGGCAGCGGCAGATGCAGCACTGGCTGCGGAGGCTATTATGACAACGGATACTAAGTCAAAGCAGGCTGCCGTTGAGTTTGAGGTGGATGGTGTTCCTGTACATATAGGCGGAATGTGTAAGGGCTCAGGAATGATACATCCGAATATGGCGACAATGCTCTGCTTTATCACCTCGGATGCGGCTGTTGATGAGAAGCTTTTACAGACGATGCTGCGCTCAATAGTTGATGATACCTTTAACATGATTTCGGTTGACGGAGATACATCGACCAACGATTCGGTTCTCCTTATTGCAAATGGAATGGCGGGTAATAGGAAAATCAAGAATGAGAGCAGCACAGGATATAAAGAGTTTTACGATGCGCTTTTCTACATCCTGTGTGAGCTTTCAAAGAAGATAGCGGGTGACGGAGAGGGAGCTACCTGTCTTTTTGAGGTGCAGATGAAGAATGTAAAGACCAAGGCAGACGCGAAGGTGCTTGCAAAGTCTGTCATCACCTCCAGTCTTACCAAGGCTGCAATCTACGGACATGATGCGAACTGGGGGAGAATACTCTGCGCAATGGGCTATTCGGGTGTTGATTTTGACCCGGAGAAGGTTGATATATGGTTCAAGAGTGAGGCAGGAGAGTTAAAAATTGTTGAGAACGGCAAGGCAACGGATTACAGCGAGGAGAAGGCAACTGAGATTCTTTCCAAGGAGCATGTAATCGCAATCGCCGATGTAAAGCAGGGAACTGAGTCGGCAACAGCTTACGGCTGCGACCTCACACATGAATATGTGTCAATAAATGCTGATTACAGAAGCTGAACAGTTGACGAAGCTATTCATAAAAAACTGAATTGGGAGATTGAAAATGCGTAATTATGACAATGAGATGGCAAAGGCTAATGTCCTCATAGAGGCATTGCCTTATATTCAGAAATTTAACCGCAAGGTTATTGTGGTAAAATACGGTGGAAGTGCAATGGTTGATGAGGAGCTTAAAAAGAAGGTCATTGAGGATGTGGTTCTTTTAAAGCTTGTCGGTTTCAAGCCGATTATCGTACATGGCGGAGGTAAGGAGATAAGCCGCTGGGTTGCCAAATCCGGCATGGAGCCGAAGTTCGTGAACGGACTCAGGGTTACGGATGAGCCTACGATGGAGATTGCCGAGATGGTGTTAAACAGGGTCAATAAGAGCCTTGTAAACCTTGTCGAGCAGCTTGGCGTGAAGGCTGCGGGAATAAGCGGAAAGGACGGAGCCACAATACATGTGAGCAGGAAGCTGTCGGGCGGACAGGACATCGGCTTTGTCGGCGAGGTCACTAAGGTTGACCCATCGCTTATAAATACGCTCCTTGAAAATGATTTTATCCCGATTATATGTCCTATAGGAATTGATGATGACTATAATACCTACAATATCAATGCTGATGATGCCGCATGTGCCATAGCTAAGGCAGTAAAGGCTGAGAAGTTAGCTTTCCTCACAGATATTGAAGGTGTGAGAAGAATTGCAGATGACCCTGAGTCACTTATTTCAGAGCTTAGCCTTACAGAGGCCGAAGAGCTTATAGGGAATGGAAATATCGGCGGAGGTATGCTTCCTAAGCTCAATAACTGCATTGATGCGATTGAGAATGGTGTATCAAGGGTACATATCATGGACGGACGTATTCCGCATTGCCTGCTTCTTGAGATTTTCACGGACAAGGGTGTTGGAACGGCAATAATAGACAGAAATGCAGAGAGGTTTTATGATGGAGACAAAGACAAATAATATTATAAACAAAGCCGAAGAGAATCTTATCCATACATACAACAGGGCTGATTTGGTGCTTGACCACGGTGACGGAGTGTATCTGTATGATGTGGAGGGAAATAAGTACCTTGATTTCGCGGCAGGTATAGCCGTATATGCACTTGGTTATAATTATAAGGATTATAATGAGGCACTTAAGGCACAGATTGATAAGGTTGTGCACATTTCCAACCTTTACTACAGTGAACCGCTTGCTGAAGCCGCACAGAAGCTTGTCAGGGCAACGGGGCTTAGCAAGGCATTCTTTGCCAACAGCGGAACGGAGGCTATAGAGGGGGCATTAAAGCTTGCAAAAAAATACGCATATCTTCGTGACAACAGTACGGACCATGAGATAATCGCCATGGAGCATTCGTTTCACGGAAGGAGCATGGGAGCACTGTCCGTGACCGGAAATGCGCATTACAGGGAGGCGTTCGGACCTCTTATTCCGGGAATACGTTTCGCTGAGTACAATAATCTTGAGAGCGTGAAGGCTCTTGTGAATAAAAAGACCTGTGCGATAATATGTGAGACCGTTCAGGGTGAAGGCGGAATTTTTCCTGCCGATAAGGAATTTCTGGAGGGACTTAGAAAGCTGTGCGATGAGAATGACATGCTTCTCATACTTGACGAGATTCAGTGCGGCATGGGAAGAACAGGCTCAATGTTCGCATACCAGCAGTACGGTGTTATGCCGGATGTGGTGACATCTGCCAAGGCGTTAGGCTGCGGAATACCTGTAGGAGCATTTGTGGCAGGAAGCAAATGCGATAAGGTTTTAGTTCCCGGTGATCATGGAACAACCTACGGTGGAAACCCTCTTGCAACTGCTGCTGCGTCAAAGGTATTTGACTTATTTGCGGAAAATGATATTATAGGACATGTGAATGAGGTGGCACCTTATCTTATGGAAAGGCTTAAGGACTTTGCCGGCAGGCACAGCAGTGTCAAGGCGGTAAGAGGGCTTGGTCTTATGTGCGGTATGCAGTTTAAGGATGAACTTCCGGTTGGAAATGTTGTAAGGGCTGCGAGAGAGCATGGGCTTATAGTTATCAGTGCGGGACTTAATACTCTCAGATTTGTACCGCCGCTTATTATTACCAAGCAGAATGTGGATGAGATGATTGATATTCTGGAGAAATGTGTATAAGACCGCCTCATAGTAATAATTGAAAGGTTATATTTTATATATGAGATCAGGTTCTGTTTTAAAAAGATTTATAGGTGCAGCTATGTGTGGAGCACTTGTTATGGCAGGTATATCCGGCTGCAGGATTCAGTATGTCGAGGATGAGACAGCATCGGAGGAGACAACTGCCGGGAGTATGGAGGAGGACAGGCAGGTTGACATCAATTTATGGTACAGCGATGAGATATATTCGGATTATCTGAGTATGTGTGCCGCACAGTATGAGAATGCCAATAAAAATGTCCATATCAATATTGAATATATACCTGAGACAGATTATATGTCCACACTTACCTCAGAAGCGGTAAAACCGGGAAAGGTGGATTTGTACCTGGTTGACAATGACAATTTAGAGCAGGTAAAGCTTGCCGGTATTGCCTCCGAAAACCGTCTTACGGACATATATAATGTGTATAACTATAGTCAGACTGCACTCAATGCCTGCACATATAATGATAAGCTTATCGCTTATCCGTTAAGCTATGATACGAGCTTTCTTATCTATAACAGGGATTATGTGCAGGATGCCGATATGAGTAATTTTGAGGCAATCAAGCTTTTTGCGGAAAATCTTGAGGTTCCGGCAGGCAGCAGCATAAGTTCTGTTTTTACATGTGACCTTAAGGATATTTTTTATAATTATGGATATCTGGGAGCGTACCTTGATATAGGCGGAAAAGCTGGAGACGACAAGACAAATATATTCAATATTACAACCGACCTCACAAAAGCGGCGGAATTATATAAGCAGCTTATTGAATATTTTTACATTGATATTAACAGTGTGGACTACTATTCATGTATAAATGATTTTGAACAGGGTTCCATTGTGTTCACCATCGGCGATGTACAGATGTATCAGAGGGCGAAGGTTCAGGATGGGTTAAATGTCGGAGTGGCAGCTTTCCCGGATATGAGTGAAGAGGTAAAGAGTGCACCGCTGTCTGTTACAACTGTGGTGGCGGTCAATCCTTTTTCTGATGATATAGCGGTTGTGGAGAGCTTTGCAAAGTTCCTCACATATACCGGTGCAGGGAGATTATATGAGACAGCGGGTGTGCCTTCATGCAGGAGAATAGACAATGAGGACGAGAATCTTGACAGGATATACGAATCCTATGACAAGTCTGTTCCTAAGCTTAAGCTTATGTACAGCGATGAATTTTATGCGCTGCTTGAAATTACAATGCACCAGCTTGCGGAAGGGACAGGGGATGTGCAGAGCCTTTCTAATGTGCGCGATTACCTTTATAAGAACTGGCAGTCTGACGGCGGAACAGATAGTGAGTCCGGCAGTGAAGAATAATAGATGAAAAATAGAGTTGGAAATGTTGAAAACCCGGTTGCAATAGCCGGGTTTTTTGGTTACAATAAAAAGGCAGGTTATCTTTCCTGAAATAGAGGGACCTTATGAGACAGACATAAGGAGAGAAGATGGCAAAAAAAAGATTTTATAAGGGTTTTATTTATGTGGCAGGCGTGTTTTCTATTGTGGCATGTGGCTTTCTATACTCATGTACATCAAAAAAGGGTGAAACCTATACCATAGGGCAGCATACGGAGAGTGAACAGTATGAAGAAGTAACCTCGGCTGGCTCATCGGATACTCATGCGGAGGAGACATGTATAGCGGAAACACTTAAGACTATATTCGTATATGTATGTGGAAACGTAGTAAATCCGGGGGTATACGAGGCTTATGATGATTCAAGAGTATATGAGCTGATAGATAAGGCGGGCGGTGTCACAGACAACGGCTGTCTTGAGGCTGTGAATCTTGCTGAGCATGTATATGACGGACAGAAACTGTATATTCCTGATTACGAGGAGTATGAGGACAAGGGAAGTATTTCATATCAACAGGAAAATTCAGATAATAGAAGTTCAATGGTCAATATAAACAGCGCTGATGCGGAAGCTCTGATGACACTTCCGGGGATAGGAAAATCACGCGCAGAGGCAATTATTGATTACCGTAATACCAATGGTTTTTTTACATGTATCGAGGATATTATGTGTGTGGGCGGAATCAAGGAGAGTGCTTTTTCCAAAATAAGAGAATACATTTGTGTTAATTAAAATACATTGCTTGAAGAGTGGCTGAAAGGGGAAAAATGGCGGATAAGGTATTGGTAGTCGATGATGAAAAGCTCATTGTAAAGGGGATAAAATACAGCCTGGAGCAGGATGGCATGGAGGTATCGTGTGCTTATGACGGAAGGGAGGCGTTAGACCTTATAAAGGCTAATAATTACGATATTATTCTGCTTGATGTCATGCTGCCTGAGATGGATGGTTATACTGTGTGCCAGCAGGTGAGAGAGTTTTCGGATGTTCCGATTATAATGATAACGGCAAAGAGTGAGGATATGGATAAGATACTTGGTCTTGATTATGGTGCGGATGATTATATGACCAAGCCGTTTAATATACTTGAGGTAAAGGCACGAATCAAGGCGATTAAGAGAAGAAACAGGCATATTGCCACAGCTGATCCGTCGACACGTATTGTGGCGGGAAATATGGTCATGGACAGGAATAACAGACATGTGTATATAAAGGGAAAGGAAATCAGTCTTACAACCAAGGAGTATGATGTCCTTGAGCTTTTAGTGACCAATCCGAATAAGGTATACGGCAGGGAGATGCTTCTGAGCCTTATCTGGGGATACGACTATCCGGGAGATGCCAGGACAGTTGACGTGCATATAAGGAGGCTCAGAGAGAAGATTGAGTCTAATCCGAGTGAGCCGGAGTATGTCCACACTAAGTGGGGGATGGGGTATTTCTTTAAGCAGTGAATAGAAAACAGTCGCAAATAAAAGGATATGATATGAAAAATAAACTTTTGTCTATGCTGAGGACAATAGGAAAGCATATAGTAAGCATACGGTTCACTGCAGTGATTATGATACTTGCAGCTTCCGTGGTCCCGCTTCTTGCTGTAAGGGGAATAGTTGTAAACAGCTTCCTTGAAAGACAGATAAAACAGCTGGAAACGAAGCTTCTTAATACAGGTAATATCTTATCAGCCGATATCGGCAAGAGTGGATATTTTGACAGACAGTATGATGACAGAATCAATGCGCAGGTCGAGCAGCTTTCCTATATGTATTCCGGACGTATTGTAGTAGTTGCGTCTAACTATAATGTGGTTAAGGATACTTATGTTGATCAGGAAAATAAGACTCTTGTGTCCTACGAAGTAAATCAGGCTTTTCATGGTATAGTAACCAGCAGCTATGACAGCAAATACGGAATAATAGAGATAACACAGCCGATATATTCCTCTAATGGAAATAATATAATTGGAGTTCTTATGTTCGCTGTGCCTGATACATCCATAAGGGAGAACGTAAGATATATCGAACGCTTTATTACATCGGCTATAGACGTAACATTTACCATCATGGTGCTTGTGGCACTTGCGTATGCGTTTGGAATAAGCAGACCTTTCATAAAACTTGCAGAGGCAATACATGGAATGACAAGCGGATATATGGATAAAAGACTTGATGAAGATAAGGGGCTTGGCGAGGTGTGTCTTATATCAACGGAGGTGAATAAGCTGCTTGAAAGGTTGAAAACACTTGATGATTCAAGGCAGGAGTTTGTTTCAAATGTTTCACATGAGCTTAAGACGCCGATAACCTCGATAAAGGTGCTTGCCGATTCACTTAATACGCAGCAGGATGTTCCGAATGAACTATATAAGGAATTCATGCACGATATTGTTGAGGAGATTGACAGGGAGAGTCAGATAATCAATGACCTTCTTTCCCTTGTCCGCATGGATAAGACGGCAGCAGGACTTAATCTTGCACCGCAGAATATAAACGAACTTGTTGAGCATGTCCTAAGGAGACTTAAGCCTATAGCCGAGGAGAAGAATATTGAACTTGTGCTTGAGAGCTTCAGACCTGTTGTGGCAGAGATTGACGAGGTGAAAATTACTCAGGTTGTAACCAATCTTGTCGAAAATGGAATAAAATATAATGTTGCTAATGGCTGGGTGAGAGTTTCAGTAAATGCAGACCATAAGTTCTTTTATCTGACAGTTGCCGATTCTGGTATCGGAATCCCTGATAATTGCAGGGATAAGATATTTGAGAGATTTTATCGTGTTGATAAGGCACGTTCACGCCAGACAGGAGGAACGGGACTTGGTCTTGCAATAACAAAGACGGTGGTGCTTATGCATAAGGGTGCCATCAGGGTATATAGCAAGGAAGGTGAGGGAAGTACGTTTACGGTGCGGATACCGCTTACCCAGGCAAAGAAATCATAAAGACGAGGAATGCAATGAAAACAATTTCACGTAAACATAAATTTTTATTGGCAGTCATTGCCGGCATGCTGATTATCGGGATGTATGTGCTTAGTGCATGTTCTGATGCAGGTAAAGGTGCTGAAAATGATGTGGAAGAGCTTGGTGAAAATCAATATCTTGTTTATTATCTTGACGAGACCGGGCAGGCTCTGACATCTGAGGTATACACTGCAAAAGTGGCGGATGATCCGATAAAGCAGGCTCATGAACTATGGGAAGTCATGCAGAATCCGGAGAATGGCAGAAAGCATACAAGTACAGTGCGGAGGGATATTACCATTGTAGATACCAGACTCAGTGATGAGGTATTGTCGGTATATTTTACCGATAGCTACAGCCAGCTTGCTGTCGAGGATGAGGTTATGTTCAGGGCTTCGTATGTCAAGACCATGACACAGATACAAGGGATTAAGTATGTCAGCTTTTATGTGAATGAACAGCCGCTTCAGGATGCAATCGGAAATCCGGTGGGAATTATGCTGGCCTCAGATTTTATTGATGACATAGGCTCAGGCTCGTACAGGACATGGGTTGATTTGTCGATATACTATGGCAATGCGGATTCGGATAAGCTTGCTCCGGAGCGGATAACTATAGGCTATGGCAAGGAGGCCTCCGTCGAACGTGTTATCATAGAACAGCTTATCAAGGGACCTGGTGAGGAAAATCACATTAGAACGGTTCCGGCAACACTCACACTTCTGAGCGTCAAGACGAAGGACGGAATATGCTATGTTGATTTCGATTCCGTTTTGACGGATGAGATACTGCCTGTATCACCGGCTGTGACCGTATACTCGATTGTAAATTCGCTCTGTGAGCTTTCTAATGTCAACAAGGTCCAGATTTCGGTAAAGAGCAGTACGAATATTATTTTTAGAGATACAATAGATTTGTCACAGCCTTTGGAGAGGAGCCTGGATATTATTGAGACATCGAAAAATTAAAAGACCGATGGTTCCGGCACTTGTATTTACGGTGGCGGGAGTTCTGATTGGACTAATGCATGTGCCCCTGCCGCCGGTGTTATTGCCGGCGGCAGCACTCGGCGGTATCTGGTTGCTGCCAATGCTGTCAGGGCGTAATGAATCTGATAAATATAATAAACATAATTATATAAGGGGCTGCAGCTATAGCCTTGAAAAGAACCATAGCTATGGGCAGAATTATAGTCATGATAAGGATTATGGCTATAAAAAAGGCTGTGGTGATGAAAAAAAACGTAATTACAATGGAAGCCTGTATATTCAGCTATTCTTATTTCTCTTATTATTTCTGGTTGGTTTTATCACAACATATATCCATGAAAATTATGACAATAAAATATTTAGTGAAGAATTATTCAGTGAAGAGTTACCTGCGGCGGAAAAAGCAGAATATGGCGGTGGTGTGATTCGCATATCAGGGGTGATTGAGAAGGTGTCGGAGGGGACATACTCCAAAAGGCTGATGTTAAAAAAATGTTGTATAAATGGCAGGCGGCTTGTAAACAATATTGTCCTTGAGATGTCGGACAATACATCTTATGGCTGGTCGGCGCGAAGAGGAGACCATGTGGAGGCAAATGTGGAACTTGAAGCTTCACAAAGCATGCTGCCTATTCCGGCTGCTGCAGCTAATCCGGGACAATTCGACCTGCGACAGTATTATAAATCTCTGGGATATCTCTATTATATTGAGGACCCGGAAGTTATTTCGGTGGCAGGAGGGAAAAACCGGATTGTTTACCGGCTTGACAGCCTGAAGACCTCCTTGAAGGCTGTGTATCGTAAATGCTGTACGGCAACGGACGCAGGGGTGTATGCGGCGATGGTAACAGGCGACAGGTCGGACATGGATTCGACTATAAGCGAGCTTTTTTCCGCGGCGGGAATAGGGCATATTCTTGCCATATCGGGCCTCCACATATCGCTTATAGGCATGGGACTGTACAGGCTGTTGCGGAGAATAGGTTTTCTCTGTACGATGTCTGCGATTGTAAGCGGAATATTCGTTGTATTGTTCGGCGTTATGACAGGTAATTCTGTGTCCGCGACGCGCGCGATAGTGATGTTTGTATGTGCGGTGAATGCACAGGTGCTTGGTAGGAGGTATGATATCCTTTCAGCTGTGTCATTGTCCGCAATTATACTTATATTGAAGAATCCGTATGTTATTGCCAATTCCGGTTTCCTGCTGTCGTTTATGGCTATTGCGGGTGTGGCGGTTGTCACAGATGGATTCTCCGTAAAATGGCTAAAGTGGCTTACGGGACCGGCAGCAATTCAGCTTGCGACACTTCCCATCATTCTGTGGTTCTACTACGAAGTACCTGTCTATTCTGTTTTTCTGAATCTTCTTGTTGTCCCATTGATGAGTTTAATAATGATATCCGCGCTTGGCTGCGGAATGTTGGGGCTTATAAGTATGCCGGCGGGGTGTTTTTTTGCCGGCGCAGGACATTACATACTTATCCTGTTTCGATATGGCAGTGAACTTATGCTTTCGCTTCCGGGAAGTGTGTTTGTGGCAGGCAGACCGGAGCTGTGGCAGGTGATGGTGTACTATATTCTGTTATTTCTTTTTTCACAGAGAAAACATGTTGTGATGTGGATTGAAAAGAGAGCGGCAAGGAAATGTGGAGAAGTGGAATGCGAAGTAAAGAAACACAGAGAGGTGGGACGCGAAGCAGTGAAAGGCGGCGCAAGGAAATGTGAAGCAGAGAAGCTGGAAGCTGGGAAATGTGTCATGGGTGCGAATATATTTTTAAGGAGCCTGCTTGTCATTGCTGTCATAATTCTCCTGGCAAGGGGGCGCAGTGGTCTTGAGGTGACATTCTTAGATGTCGGGCAGGGGGATGCAATATTTATCAGCCTTCCAAACGGCGGCAATGTGTTTATTGATGGCGGAAGTACTTCTTCAAGGAATATATATGAAAAAGTGATTGAGCCATTTCTAAAATATAAGGGCGTGAGAAGGCTTGATTTCCTGTTTTTGACACACAGTGACGCCGACCATGAGAATGGCTGGGCTCAGGCGTTATCCGGTAATGCTTATATTCCCGATATTTATAATCTTGTGCTGAATGGGAGTGATTATTCCAAGTATCTGGAATTGAGGGAAAGGGCGTTAAAATATGGGGCATTAGAATATGGGGCATTAGAATATGGAGCAGTGGAGTATGGAATATCAGAATATGGAACAGTGGGGTATGGGGCATTAGAATATGGAACAGTGGAGTATGGGGCATTAGGAGGTGACACATCAGAATATGGTATATCCGGATATGGGATATCGAAATATGCAGGTGCTTTAGCGTGGCTGAATAATGCCGGAGCAGATGAAATCAATGCAAGGATGGAGGGGATTGTGGATATAGATGATGTAGAAGATATAGAAGATATAGAAGCTATTGCGACGGCTTTGGCAGACAAAGACACGGAAATTCTGTGCGCGGAGTATGGAATGGAATATGTATTTGGCGAATGCAGCATTGTGTCACTCAATGAACCTGGACATTCTGATGCAAATGCAAATGTTGACCGCAAAGCGTATAAAACAGGTTTCTCCAAGACCGGCACCGGAGAGTCGGAGAATGACAATTCGATTGTGCTGCTTCTTCAATATAAAGGAAAATCCATTCTGTTCACAGGCGATATGACCTCTAAGATGGAAGCTGATGTAGCGGAAGCGGTGAGGTACTGTGGGGTTGACAGCCTGTCGATTCTCAAGGTAGGTCATCATGGCTCTAAGTATTCCTCAAGTGAAGAATTTCTTGCCGGTATTATGCCGCAGGCGGCAGTCATTTCATGCGCCGCCAGGAATACATACGGGCACCCGCACAAGGAAACACTACAGCGCATGGAGGATGTCGGCGCGCTTGTGCTTAGGACGGATGAAGGTGGGGCGATTATAGCGAAAATCAGGGCTTCCGGTGCAGAAATGCTGGTTTATGAGTATTGCGGAGGAAAATGAGGTGTGAATATATAGCTGTGAACTTTCTTGATTGAGTTTGGTGATTATAGTATAATGAACAGAATAAGGTGCTTGTATATAAGAATGTGATAAGTATAAAAAATTGTGAAAATATATAATAAAAATAGGCTGGGAGGTGTAGTGATGGATAAAGAGATAGCGCTGATAGATTCGAATTTTTTTGAAAATGTTTCAGAAGTTCTCGCAAAAGCAAGAAAGAATGCCAAGACGGCGGTTAATTTGTCAATGGTCTATGCATACTATGAAATTGGAAAAATGATTGTTGAAGAAGAACAACATGGAGATAACAGGGCTGCTTATGGGAAATATTTGTTAAAGAGTCTTTCGGAATATCTTATTGAAAAATATGGAAAAGGATTTTCTGTGACGAATCTTAAGCAGATGAGACAATTTTATCTTGTATATATGACAGATAAAATTGGTCAGACATTGTCTGACCAATTCGAAAATCTGCCGACAGTGGATTCTGGAAGAAAGTTTTTCCTGAGTTGGTCACATTATCTGAAACTTATGCGGATTGATAATGTGGATGAACGTCATTTTTATGAAATTGAATCGGTAAAGAATGATTGGAGTTTAGCTGAGTTAAAACGTCAGTATGATAGTTCGTTGTTTGAAAGAATTGCACTTAGCACAAATAAAGAAAAGGTGTATCGCCTTGCATTGGAGGGTCAGAACATTGAAAATCCACAGGATGTTGTCAAAGACCCTTATGTGCTGGAGTTTTTGGGCTTGAAGGAATTCCCAGAGTATTCAGAAAGTGACCTTGAAAACCGTATTATAGATAATCTGCAACAGTTTTTGCTTGAACTTGGAAAGGGTTTTGCGTTTATTGGCAGACAGGTACGTTTTACTTTTGATGAGGAACACTTTATGGTTGATTTGGTGTTTTATAATCGCCTTCTGCGATGCTTTGTTTTGTTTGACCTTAAAATTGGTGAATTAAAACATCAGGACATTGGACAAATGCAGATGTATGTGCATTATTATGATAGAAAAGTAAAATTGCCGGATGAAAATTCGACAATTGGAATTGTACTTTGTAAGGACAAAAATAATGCGGTAGTAGAGATGACCTTGCCGGAAAATAATTCACAGATTTTTGCAAGTAAGTATGAAACGGTTTTACCAAGTAAGGAAGTTTTGAAAAAATTGTTGGAAGAACAAATGTCAGAGGAAAAGGAGACTATATAAATGGAAACAATATTCTACATTGTAGACAGCATTGACGGAGATTATGCAAATCTAAGGCGGGAGGATGACGCACAGGAAGAGCCAAAGCTTGTCGCAAGAGCACTCCTGCCGGAAGGAATACAGGAGAACAGCAGACTGAAGTATGAGCTGCTTGAGTATTCTATCTGTGATTGACTGCCGCGCACAGCGGTGACACAGCATAGGAAATAATGTATAAAGTTAGTGTCAATATGCAGGGCAGGTAAAGGAGACTTTAAAAGTTAAAGGTCTCCTTTTTGTTTTAAACCAATTGCAAAACAATGCTGTAAATATCAATCCGTACCCACTATTTATTAAAGACTGTAAAATAATAAATTGTATTGACAATTAACTCTACAAGTAGTAGACTAAAAATGAACTACAAAGTGTAGACCAATGAAATGGGCTGATATAGCGGACTAAAAGAATGAATAGGTAATTGCGAAGCTCGGTTTATTGCACAACTGTTTATTGGCTGAAATGAGTTTCGCAAACACCTAAAAAGAATGAAGCAGGAAAGGAGAACGTATGGCAGAGTACAGACTGGGCGAGGTCGAGATGAAGTTTGCGGACATCATCTGGGAAAATGAGCCGATTGCCTCAGGTGAGCTTGTAAAACTCAGCGGACAGAGACTTCAGTGGAAGAAGTCGACAACGTACACGATATTAAAAAGGCTTTGCGAGAGGGAGATATTTCAGAATGTAGACGGCGTGGTGACATCATTGATAAGCAAGGAACAGTTCCAGCTTAAGAAGGGTGAGGAGTTCCTTGACGAGAATTATGGCGGTTCACTTCCGTCATTTGTAGCGGCATTCGCATCGCGAAAGAAGCTGTCTAAGGATGATATAGCTTATCTCAAAAAAATTATTGATGAGAGCAGGTAATAGGGCAAAAACGATTGCATTTACACAGGACAACGAAAATTGAGTGCTTTTCAGGCAGGCTGATGTCTGGGAAACGGGGGTTAAGATGGCTGATGTTTTTTACAAAATACTTCAAATGAGCATATCCGCGAGCTGGTTGATTCTTGCGATAGTTGTGTTGAGAATATTTCTGAAAAAGGTTCCAAGAAAGATAATATGCTTTCTGTGGGCGCTGGTTGCGATAAGACTGGTGTGTCCGTTTGCGATTGAGAGCCGTTTCAGTCTGATTCCGGATACGCAGGGCATATTTGCAGATTATGAAAATCAATTAGAAAATGCCGGAACGGATAATGTCAATGCCGGATTGCCGGACATAAGTGGTGCTGTCGGGGGAGCTTTGGACAATGAAGGTGCCGCCGGCGGCAATGCTGATATGGCTTCCGGAAAGCTGAATAATGAAATTGATAATGCTGCGGGAAATATTACTGTGGGAGATAATGCTGCGGGAAATATTACGGATGGGAATACTGCCGGTGGAAATATTACAGGCGGAAGTGTTTCGGATGGAGGTATTGCAGCTGGGAATATCGCAGACGAAAACAATATGTCCGGAAATATGACAAATGGCAATGCTGCGACCGGAAGCCTTACTGATGGGGATATTGTAGACGGAAATATCAATGCCGGAAATATTCCAAACATTTCAAGCTTTAAAGGTAACCTTGATAATGCAGACAATAATCTGAGCGGAGCAGCCACATCCGGCGATCAGAAGGCTGCAGCCGGCAATGTGGGCTATAGAGCGATATTGGCTGGGAAGCTTGGCGGTATCAATCCGGGAAGGCTTGCATTTATATGGGCTGCCGGATGTGTGGTTCTGCTTTTATATGCGGTGTGCTCATATATACTGCTTAAAAGAAAGACCGGAGCAGCTTTTAACAATGGGGAAAATATCTATATATGCGATGACATCGACACACCGTTTATTTTAGGTACACTTTCACCTAAGATATACATACCGTCGCTCTTGACAGAGGAGGAGAGAAGCTATGTCATAGCGCATGAAAAGGCACATTTAAAGCGTCTGGACTGCGTGTGGAAGCCGCTTGGTTTTATACTGCTTGCGGTGTACTGGTTCAATCCGCTGAGCTGGGTGGCGTATATACTTCTTTGCAGGGACATTGAGCTTGCATGTGATGAGAGGGTAATTGCGGATAAAGATATCGAATATAAAAAGCAGTATGCCATGACACTTTTAAATTGCAGTTCGCCGAAAAAAATGGTGAGCGCATGTCCGCTTGCCTTTGGGGAGGTGAGCGTCAAGACCAGAATAAAGACGGTGCTTAACTATAAAAAGCCTGCTTTCTGGCTTGTGCTTGCAGCGGTTGCCGCATGTGTTGTCGTTATGGTATGTTTTATGACTAATCCTAAGAGCAGTGCTCCGGATAATGAGTCTGCTGCAGGTGAAAATATTGATGAGAGCAGCAGTGCGGAACCGGATAGCGAAAAATTGGTGGCGGAAGGTGGCTCAGAAGTTATAAATAATAACGGCTGGAGCGTGTGGTTTGAGGCGGTGCAGGACTCTAGCTTTTCATACAGTGAAGATGGCATTGACATAGCATATGGCGAATTCGGTGAAAAAGCATACCTGCGGAGTCTGCAAATGTCATCTTTATCCGGTACCTATGGTGAACTAAGAACCAGTGACAAGCTGCAGAAATGGGGAATGCAGTATAAAGGGACACTTGAGGAATATATAGACGGTGAGGTAGGAGTAAGCATATACAAATATGATGAGACCGCCTCTGCATCGGAGTCGGAAGAGCCTGGAGATGGATACTTTATTATATTCGGTTCAACACAAAGTGGTACAGTATGGACACTTACACTGCCTGTAGGGGCAACACGTACGGTTGCAGATAGGTTTATAAATGCTGCCCATTTGACACTTGAGAAAAATCAGTATGCTTACCATATAGAATATGCAGGCTGGAATATAGCGTATGAAGCACATGATGGTTGGACAGGCAGTTATGATGGCAATATACTTAGTATAAGTAACTCAGAGGATTCAAGGAGCGTAAGTCTTGTTCCTTATAGTGAAGCGGGCAACCGTTTTCTCCCGGACAATGGGAGACAGAAGGAAAGCACCGAACTTTATACATGGAAAATAGAGAATCTAAGAGGAAGCCGTGACAGCTATAAAGAATATAATGGAAATATTGTAAGAAGCATATATTCCATCGCCGGGAATAATGATGACAATGGGAAGAATGGTTATGTTGTTATATACAGCGCTGCTGAAAGTGATATTGTGTGGTATATAAGATTTTCGGAGGAGTATTCGGAAAATGATGTATATGATATCATAGGTGGTATCAATATAAGCTCTGCCGATGCACTGTCGGCGTGGGATGGAAAGCTTAAGTATTATGACAGTAAACTATCGTTAACTGTGTACGAACAATATGAACGTGCACAGGACAGAATAGATTTTCTGGGGAAATGGGTATTAGATGAAAATGGAGCTGTAGTCCGGGTATTTGATTTGTTGACTGAAGAACTTAAGAGTGCAAATACTGATCTTTATGAAAAATTAAAAGATCCGGTAAGCTCGGTACAGGCATTGCTGGAGTTTAATTACACCTCCAGTGTGGTTTATAATTACTATTCCGCTTTCGATGGTTCGCGTAAGGTGGTGGAATATACACTTGATGATGGAAGCCGGAGAGCGATTGAGGTGGATTATAGTGAAACAGACGGATTGTGGATGCCTGCTTATGAATATGATGTAGATTCATCCGGATATGAGAGCATTGTTCTGGTTAATAAATACATGGATGGGATTACAGCAGATAGATTAAAACAGGTAACACAGATTTGGACAAGTGTTTCGGAAATGGGTGATACAATTTTTGATGTATCGGATAACTATGTTATTCTTGACTCTGCTGCAGATTCAGATATTGTGCTGTATGGAATGTACGGAGGGGAAACAATGGTCATAAGGGATGGTGAGCATGTAATTCCTGTCTGGACTTACTGGATGTCACCACACATGGTTATGCCGCAGATTCATTATGGAGATTATGATAATGACGGAGTATACGAGTATGCTATCTGGTCAAATATGGATACAGGTACAGGTGTTTCGGGTGATGAACTTTATATAATTGAAGCAGATTATGCTAAAGAAAATAGTGAAGAGGATTTTTACAGCATAAAGGAATATTCAGATTGGGACAGTGATTTGGACAATGCTGTGAGCTATTATCTTGATGATACAGGAAATGTTGTCACCATGACATTGAATGGTGAAGATGTGGCTTCAGTTGATTTGTCAGGACATTTTGAGGAACACAAGGAATACAATGAGTCATTTGATGGAATTGATTTTGGTTCACATTATTCTTTTCATGAACAGGATGGAATATGGTATTTTGTAAATGCAGGACGTATATATGTGAAACGTGATGGAAAATCAGTGTACGATGAGGATATGATTCCTTATAACGTAGTGGTGAATGCAAGGGTAGTCTATGAGCCTGATCAGCAATTCCATCTTGAGGATATCGAGATTATCGTTGAGGAAAGAAATAATTAGGACTATGCGGCTAAAGAATGAGAGGAGTATTGGATGACAGAGGCTGATTTGCCGCTTGCCTGTACCTATGAAAAATGCTATATTAAATAATATATGAGAAAAATACGAGGTACAAGATGAAGATAAGAGACATAATAAATGGTGAAAAGCCTACGCTGTCATTCGAGGTCTTTCCGCCTAAGAAGGATACGGATTTTGCGAATGTTGAGGCTGCAGCTTTCGGGATAGCGGGGCTTTCACCGAGCTACATGAGCGTGACTTACGGTGCCGGCGGAAGCACTAAGGGGCATACGATTGCGCTTGCGCAGGCAATTCAGGAGAAATATAATGTTCCGACCATAGCGCATCTTACCTGCGTATGCGCTAATAGAGAGGGAATTAAGGCGGCGCTCTCAGAGCTGAAGAGTGCGGGAATTGAGAATATTCTTGCCCTGAGAGGCGATATTCCGAAGAATTATGAGGGGGAAGTGTTTACAGATTTTTCACATGCCTCTGAGCTTGTTAAGCTTATAAAGGAAAGTGGTGATTTCTGTGTCGGAGGTGCATGCTATCCTGAGGTACATCCTGATTCGGCGAACAGGAAAGAGGATATTTTAGGGCTTAAGAGAAAGGTTGACGCGGGCTGTGAGTACTTGACAACACAGATGTTTTTTGACAATAATATATTTTTCAATTTCATGTACAGGCTCAGGGAGGCAGGTATAACTGTTCCTATTATTCCCGGAATCATGCCGATTACCAGGAAGGGACAGGTTAGGAATGCAGTGAAGCTGTCGGGCTGTAATGTTCCTGAGCGCTTCAAGAACATTGTCGACAGGTTTGGCGATTCGGAGGAGGCAATGAAGCAGGCGGGTATAGCCTATGCGACCGACCAGATTATCGACCTTATGGCAAATGGCGTCAAGAATATCCATGTATATTCAATGAATAAGCCGGAGATTGCCGAGGGTATACAGAGGAATCTTTCGGAGATACTAAAGGCGTGAAATAGAAGAAAAATATCCACAAAAGCCGGAAAACAAAAACAGAAAACAGGCAAAAGCGGAAATATGTGGGCATAGAAATCTGAAAAAGCAGAAAAACACCCGCAAAGACAAGATATTAAAAATATGAATTGGTGAGTTGAATGAGAAATATTACGGCTGATATCAAATCAGGCAGCTTCAAGCCTGTATATCTTTTGTATGGCAGTGAGGACTATTTGAAAAAATGGCTCCGCGACAGACTGAAAAAAGCGATAGTTCCTGACGGAGATACTATGAATTATTCTTATTTTGAGGGCAAGGATCCTGACAGTAAGGCGGTGGCGGAGATAGCTGATACCATGCCTTTTTTTGCGGACAGAAGGCTTGTGGTTATTGAGAACAGCCAGTTTTTCAAGACGTCGGCGGATGATATGCTTGTGGAGCTTGTGAAGAATCTCCCGGACACAACGGTTCTTGTGTTCATAGAGAATGAGGTTGACAAGCGGAACAGGCTCTATAAGGCGGTCAAGGAAAAGGGCTATATAAGTGAGCTTAATGAGCAGAGCGATAATGACATAATCAAGTGGGTTGTCGGACTTCTAAAGAGAGAGAACCGCATGATGAATGATGACACAATCAGACTTTTTCTTACCAAGACGGGCAACTCCATGGAGAACATATCAAGGGAGTTTGAAAAGCTTATATGTTACACGATGGGGCGTGAGAGAATAACCTCAGAGGATGTGGAGGAGGTGTGCACCACACAGACCACGAACCGCATATTCGATATGATAACCGCCATATCGCAGAAGAATCAGGAAAAGGCGCTTGAGCTGTACTATGATCTGCTCACACTCAAGGAACCGCCTATGAGAATCATGTTTCTGATAGCGCGCAATTTCAATCAGCTTCTTATGGTAAAGGAGCTTACTGAGAATGGGAATGCTTCGGCGGCGATTGCTGGCAAGATGGGAATACAGGGCTTCCTTGTCGGAAAGCTTCAGGCGCAGGCAAGACCCTTTAAGACCGGTACGTTAAGAAGAGCACTTGAAGAGTGTGTTACGCTTGAGGAAGCGGTGAAAACCGGAAGATTAGAGGACAGATTAGCTGTTGAGATGCTGATAGTCAAGTATTCTGCAGCATAAAAAATAACCCATGATGGGCAGCCACCATCATGGGTTATTTTTTATAAATCAGAAACAAATTATCAATAAGCAGTGGTATAATAATCTGTTAAAATTCGTTATATAATAAGCTTGCTATGTGTTGCAGAAGGCTTAGATTAGTTCATGCTGTTAACAAGAGTAGCTAATCTGGAAACCTTTCTTGCAGCGTTGTTCTTGTGGTATACACCCTTAGAACAAGCCTTAGCGATCTCTGTAGATGCAACCTTAAGCTCGGCAGCAGCAGCAGTCTTATCGCCGGCAGCGACAGCAGCCTCAACCTTCTTTGTATAAGTCTTAATCTTAGACTTGATTGCCTTATTGCGGTCTGCTCTTGTAGCAGCAACTAAAATTCTCTTCTTTGCAGATTTAATGTTAGCCAATTCGATACACCTCCAAATAGTATATAAAAATATTCTAAGTATAAGTGTCTACATCAGAACAGACACGGTAGCACTAATGTAAACATACTTGTATATTATAGAGCGCATTTTTTGAATTGTCAAGCACCGGAACGAATTTTTTTAAGAAATTTTGGAGAAAATAACTTGGGAGGTGTTTGCAGCATGGGTTTGAAGATAAGAACAGATTTAGCGCTTGAGGCGAAGGAGAGCCTTGACGAGGACGGAAGCCTTAATGGGGTCGTGTTTGATGAGCAGACCGATGGGAGTACGGGAATTAAGGTGAGCCGGCTGAGGATACTGAATGAGACAGGCGAGAGGAGCATGGGGCGCGCAAAGGGGGTATATTACACCTTTGAGACGGTTTCATTGTCCGAAAATGATGGGGAATACCACAGGGAGGTGTCTGAATTTCTTGCCGGATATATCAGGGAGACTATAAAAAAGCATATGAAAAAGGAACCGCCGTATCATGTCATGGTGGTGGGACTTGGAAACCGTGAGGCAACACCGGATGCGCTGGGACCTTATGTGGTGAATAATCTGGATATTACGGAGAAGCTGGCTGAGGATGACCGGCGCTTCGGATATGTGAGCGCCATATCGCCGGGGGTTATGGCACAGACTGGAATGGAGACGGCACAGATTATCATGGGAGTTGTAAAAGAGCTGAAGCCGGACTGCATGATAGTGATTGATGCCCTTGCGGCACGAAGCACGGCAAGGCTTGCCAACACCATACAGCTCTCCGACACAGGAATCATGCCGGGTTCAGGAGTAGGCAACCATAGAAACGCCATAAATGACAGGAACATGGGGGTGCCGGTCATTGCGTTAGGGGTGCCGACGGTTGTGGATGCCGCAACCATCGTGGGAGATGCGCTTGAAGGTCTGCTCGACAGCATGGATTATTCAAGGAGAAAACAGGTTGTCCAGGACTTTATACCCGAGAGTATGTCCCGGATGTATGTCACACCGAAGGACGTTGATGAGCTGGTCAAGAGGATAAGCTTCACTATATCTGAGGCGGTCAATATATCAATGTCGCAAAAATAGCAACATCATTTTGACGTGAAAAGAATATACTGCAATAAGCTTGAGGTGTGGAAGTATGCTGTGACAGGACATAGATTCTTTAACAAAACAATGAGCAGAATTATCACGTTTGTCATTGTGACAAGCTGTGTGGTTCTGCCTGCTTTTGGAGCGCTGAGTAAGGCGGGGCTGAGACAGATAGTCACGATAGGCGGAAAAACAGCATGCAATACATTCTGTCCGGCAGGCTTTTATGATAAGCCGCTATATTATTATGCCGAGAACACACATCCGGCGGTTATTGTATTTGGAAATATATTTCCGTTTGTCCGCTTTATGGCGGCGGGAGCGGGGGCGGAAGCCGGCTATGAGAGCGGACGGACAGAGTGGGAAATGAGCTGTGACTTGCCGGGTGGCATAGCATACAGGGAGGTTGTCGCGGCTAATATATATGTGGATAATGAAAATAATCCGGACAGTGTGCCGAATACGGACAATAAAGATATATCCGGTGATGAAAATAACTGCGGTTCAGGGGAAAAAAATCAGACTACAGCTTCAGGAGAGGGCAGCAGCGATAATGATGACAGCACACCGAGGGATAATGGAGACTCCGGCGATGAACAGGGCTGCACACAGGAGAATTATATTCTCCCTGCCGGAAGTATTCCATGGACTGATGCCACCGTTCCTTATGCCTATGAAAGCCTGATAAACTATGATTTTGTTCATGATAATTTTTATGTAATTCCGGCGCACACGGCACTTTCAAGGGATTTATTAAAGCCGGAGGAGTTTCTGAAGCTGGAGTTGTCGGTGAAGAATAAAAGACCATGCATACTGTTGTATCATACCCATTCACAGGAAGCATTTGCGGATTCCGCAGGAAGTGACATGACGATAGTGCAGGTGGGCGACTACCTTGCACAGCTTCTTGAAGAAAAATATGGATTTGAGGTGATACATATAAATACGGAATTTGACATGGTGGAGGGAAAGCTTGACAGAAGCAAGGCATATACCTACGCTGAGAAGGAGATTTCGGATGTGCTGGCGGAGCATCCGGAGATTGACATGGTTATTGACCTGCACAGGGATGGGGTTAATGAAAATCTGCATTTTGTCACTGATATTAATGGCAAAGCTACCGCAAAGGTCATGCTTTTTAATGGAATAAGTTATTCTAATAATCAGGGAGATATAGATTATCTGTATAATCCATATCTGAAGGAAAACCTTGCGCTCACATATCAGATGTATCTGCTGGGAAAGACATATTATCCTGATTTTTTCAGATGTATATATATCGAAGCGTACAGATATAACCTGCATCTGTGTAAGAGGAGCATGCTGATTGAGGCGGGAGCGCAGACTAACAGCTTTGCGGAGGTTATCAATGCGATGGAGCCGCTTGCGGAGCTGATAGCAAGAGAATTGATTGGAACACCGGAGGCAGGCACATATATCCGGTAGGGTGTGGCTGCTTCCGGTGGCTGAATTTATTGTACGACGCAGTCGCCGAGCACATTGATTGCGGCGAGCTTGTCAAGCTCATTGTTAAATAAAATCTTTAGAGCACCATCCTCGCTGTCGCGGTTATTTACGATGGCAAGATTTTTAATACTGATATGTGACGCGGTTATTCTGCTTATGATATCTAACAGGGCACCCTCTTTGTCCTGAATATTGCAGTATACAATATGCTCACGTATAATCGGACCCTTTCTGCCGTCTGCGACAGAATTACGGTATTGTCTTGCTTCGTCAAAAAAGGCATTTATGGCGGAGTGTTCTTTACTTGCTACAATATCCTTTATCTGTGAGAGATAGTCAATGTAATCGCCGAGCAGCTTTACGATAGCGTCCGTGTTGGTGGTGCATATCTGCTCCCACATCTGCGGGGATGAGGAGGCGATTCGTGTTATGTCCTTGAAGCCGCCGGCGGCGAGGAGCTTCATGGTTCCAGCCTCATCATCGGAGTGCTTTATAAGATTTACCAGTGAGGCGGCAATGATGTGGGGAACATGGCTTATTCCTGCGACACTGTAATCGTGGTGCTCAGGGTCGAGCACAACCGGGATGGCACCTGTGAGCCTGACAAGCTCTATGTACCTTGCAAGCATGTCCTGTGTAGTTGCCTTGGTAGGAGTGATGGCATAGAATGCGTTTTCTAACAGGATGTCTGAGGCATTATCATAACCGGTCTTCTCAGAGCCTGCCATAGGATGCCCGCCTATAAAACACTCCTCAAGACCAAGCTCCTCCACAGTGTGATGTATATATCCTTTGACGCTTCCGACATCGGTTACTATACAGCCTTTTTTTATGAATGGTATCAGCTTTCCTAAATATTCTGAATTGTACTCAACAGGGGTACACAGGAAAATGAAGTCACATTCAAGAAAGCTTTCATCTATTTTGCCTGTCGCTGTGTCGATTACACCATCCGCTAATGCCTGTTTGCGCGGAGCTTCGCTTCTATTGTATGCTATAGTATATATGTCTGGTCGGTTTTTCTTTAGTACCTTTGCGATTGAACCGCCGATTAGTCCAAGACCTATAAATCCTACCGTGAGTGTATTCATCTGCAAGTAAGCCTCCTTAATAAATTCAAGGTTGTCTTATATTTGAAATTTTCAGAATAAAACAACAATACTTTATTGCGTTGATTTATTATAGCACAATGCTCATGGGATTTACAAGTTGTTTTAATACGGAGGATTGCCAAACGCTGTGTTGACAAATAAGATACTTTGAAGTAAAATAAATTTAAAGCATATTTCTTGAAAAACTATGTTCTAAGTGTAACTAATGTTGCGCATCTCTTATTCATGAGTCTATGCTTTTATTCCATTAACATTGAGCAGAGGACGATTGCATAAGGGGTGTCTGGCACCTGTCTGATGATGTCCTCTATGAATAACAGGGAGGTATCATTGATGAACCGTAAAAACAGTGGCAACGAAGAAATTGAAATTGTGAAGGAAATTAAGGCTAACCGCAAGTATAAGGATACGGTGTTCAGAATGCTTTTTTCAAATAAAGAGAGGCTGCTTGAATTATACAACGCTGTATCGGGAAAGCATTACGATGATGTAGATGGTCTTGAGATTGTTACACTTGAGAATGCGGTTTATATGGGAATGAAAAATGACTTGGCATTTCTTCTGGATACCAATATATATCTGTATGAGCACCAGTCAACGGTCAATCCCAATATGCCTTTGCGTGATTTGTTTTACATTTCGGCAGAGTACAGTGAACTGGTTGATATAAAGTCATTATATACGCCGTCTTTGATAAAACTGCCGACACCGAATTTTATTGTGTTTTATAACGGGGAAGCGGATACGGAGGATGTAAGTGAATACAGATTGTCAGATTCATTTATGACACCTGTGGATGACCCTGCACTTGAACTCAGGGTTCGTGTCTTTAATGTGAATTATGGAAGAAATGTCAAGTTAATGGAACAGTGTGGCTCACTGAGGGAATACGCGCAGTATGTGGCTTTGGTGAGAAGATATAAGAATGAGACGGGTTCACTTGATGATGGAGTCAGATTAGCGATAGAGCAGTGTATCAGGGAAGGAATCCTTGAGGAATTTCTTCGAAAGAACCGTTCGGAGGTCGAGATGACGAGTATATTTGAGTATAATAAAGAGGAAGAGGACAGAAAGCTTTATCAGGCCGGCGTTGAACAGGGAATAGAACAAGGAATAGAGCAGACCAAGAAAAAAATGGCATGTTCGCTTTTAAAGGATAATATTCCACTTGAAAAGGTTGCGAAGCTTCTTGAAGTAAAGGTGAGCGATATTGAAAAGTGGAAGCCGGATATGAAATAGCCTTAGCTGCGTAGCAGCGTATTGTACGAAGTAACGTATAGCACGTAGCAGCGTATAGTTTGAGACGTCATATTGTGATTGGGGGCTCCTGTGAGGGGGCTCTCCTTTATTTTGGTGATAAAAAGCTCTTCCATTTTTTCTGTTAATATGGTATTATATAGTGATTTATGATGTTTTTAATCTGCCGAAACCGGTATAACTGACCGGAATGTCATGCGGCGGATTATAATATCCGGTTGATTTAATTTTAAAATTAGAAATGAGGAATAAGATGTCCATAGACCAGAGTAAGATTCGTAATTTTTGTATTATAGCCCACATTGACCATGGCAAGTCCACCCTTGCGGACCGTATTATTGAGAAGACCGGACTGCTTACCAGCCGTGAGATGCAGGCACAGGTGCTTGACAACATGGATATTGAGAGGGAGAGAGGTATAACCATCAAGTCGCAGACCGTCCGTGTTGTATATAAGGCAGAGGACGGCGAGGAGTACATCTTCAACCTGATTGATACTCCGGGACATGTCGATTTCAACTATGAGGTTTCAAGAAGCCTTGCGGCATGCGACGGAGCGATTCTTGTGGTTGATGCCGCACAGGGAATAGAGGCTCAGACACTCGCGAATGTGTATCTTGCACTTGACCATGACCTTGATGTCATTCCGGTCATCAACAAGATAGACCTTCCGAGTGCCGAGCCGCAGAGAGTTATCGATGAGATAGAGGACGTTATCGGGCTTGAAGCGCATGATGCACCGCTTATCTCAGCCAAGAACGGAATTAATATAGAACAGGTTCTTGAGGCGGTGGTGCACAAGATTCCTGCACCTAAGGGCTCAAAAGACAACCCTCTTGCAGCACTTATTTTTGACTCACTATATGACCCATATAAGGGAGTTATTGTTTTCTGCCGTATCAAGGAAGGTACAGTAAGAAAAGGAACCAAGATAAGAATGATGGCTACAGGTGCAGAATTCGACACTGTCGAGGTAGGCTATTTCGGAGCAGGTCAGTTTATACCATGCGATGAATTGACTGCAGGAATGGTTGGGTATATAACTGCAAGCATCAAGAATGTGCGCGATACGAGAGTGGGTGACACAGTGACGGACGCAGACAGACCTTGTGCCGAGCCGCTTCCGGGATACAAGAAGGTCAATCCTATGGTATACTGTGGTATGTATCCGGCTGACGGAGCACACTATGCGGATTTGAGGGATGCACTTGAGAAGCTTCAGCTTAATGACGCAGCACTTCAGTATGAGCCGGAGACATCGGTTGCGCTGGGCTTCGGTTTCAGATGTGGTTTCCTTGGACTGTTACATCTTGAAATCATACAGGAAAGACTTGAACGTGAATATGACCTTGACCTTGTTACAACTGCTCCGGGCGTTATCTACAAGGTGCACAAGACGGATGGCACGGTCATGGAGCTCACCAATCCATCCAATCTTCCGGACCCATCGGAGATAGATTTCATGGAGGAGCCTGTTGTATCGGCTGAGATTATGGTTACGACGGAGTTTGTCGGGCCGATAATGGAGTTATGCCAGCAGAGAAGAGGTGTGTATCTTGGAATGGAATACATGGAGACTACCAGAGCACTCCTTAAATATGAGCTTCCGTTGAACGAGATTATTTATGACTTTTTTGATGCGCTCAAGTCGCGTTCAAGGGGTTACGCTTCGTTTGATTATGAGCTTAAGGGCTATGTCCAGTCCAAGCTTTGCAAGCTTGATATCCTTGTCAACAAGGAAGAAGTTGATGCACTTTCATTTATCGTGCATGCTGATAGTGCCGCAGAACGCGGAAGAAAGATGTGCGAGAAGCTCAAGGATGAGATACCAAGACAGCTGTTCGAGATACCTATTCAGGCTGCCATCGGTGGAAGGATTGTTGCCAGAGAGACCGTAAGAGCCATGCGTAAGGATGTCCTTGCAAAGTGCTACGGCGGTGATATTTCACGTAAGAAGAAGCTCCTTGAGAAGCAGAAAGAAGGAAAGAAGCGAATGAGACAGTTCGGTAATGTCGAGATACCGCAGAAGGCATTCATGGCTGTACTCAAGTTAGATGACAACTAAGATATATAATTGTGAAAATATGTGTATTATGTTGGACATTGTTCAATTTTAATATATTGTATATGAGCTTGTCAGTTAGGCCTGGTTTAATTATTATGGCTAAAAAAGTCCGGCTTATAATATAGAAAATTGTATAAATGTCTGCGTTTAAATATGAGTTGTACAATTAAAAAAACAGATAATTTGTAATAGATGGAGGAAAATATAATGGACTATAACAGACTTGCAGAGTTATGTCTGCCGGGTATTGATAAGACACCTGATTATTGGGAGAAGCAGTTCCCGGCAAGAGAGCTTAAGAAGGGGGCGCAGGTGACAAGACTTGCACCAAGCCCTACGGGATTTATACATCTTGGAAATCTCTATGGAGCACTTGCGGATGAGAGAATCGCACATCAGAGCGGTGGAACCTTCTATCTCAGAATAGAGGATACAGATGCCAAGAGAGAGGTTGAGGGAGCTGTTGATATCATCATCAATGTTCTCCGTTACTTTGGTATTGAGTTCGACGAGGGAGCAGGAATCGATAATCCTGAGATTAACAAGTATGGCCCTTATTTCCAGAGACAGAGAGCGGAGATTTACCAGACCTACGTTAAGGATTTAGTAAAAAAGGGTCTTGCATATCCATGCTTCTGCACGGAGGAGGAGCTTAACCAGATTAAGGAAGAGCAGATGAAGCATGATATCCTTACAGGATACCACACTAAGTGGGCTAAGTGCCGTAACCTCACAATCGAGGAGGTTGAGGCTAATATAAAGGCGGGCAAGCCTTATGTTATGCGACTTCGTTCACAGGGTACTGAGGGTAAGGAGGTTACATTCAAGGATACAATCAAGGGAGAGATTTCCTTCCCGGAGAATATTCAGGATGTCATTATTCTTAAGTCCGACGGAATACCGACATATCATTTTGCACATGCCATAGACGATCACCTTATGGGAACAACTCTTGTAATCCGTGGTGAGGAGTGGCTTTCAAGCGTTCCTACACATATTGAGCTTTTCAATATACTCGGATTCAAGAGACCTGACTATGCACATACAGCTCACCTTATGAAGATGGAGCAGCTTGAAGATGGCACAATGAGTAAGAGAAAGCTTTCTAAGAGAAAGGATCCGGAGCTTTCGCTTGATTTCTACCGTCAGGACGGATACCATCCTCACTGTGTAAAGGTATATCTTATGACACTTTTAAACTCCAATTTCGAGGAGTGGTATGACAAGCATCCTGATTCACCGATAGAAGAGTTCAAGTTCGACGTGCACAAGATGGCACAGTCAGGAGCTCTTTTTGACATGGATAAGCTTCACAATATATGCCGCAACGAGTTTGCCAAGATGGACACGGATGCAATCTATGATTTCCTATATGAGTGGAATAAGGAATACAACAAGGATATGGTTGACGTATACTTTAAGTCACCTGAGTACTTCAAGAAGGCTCTTGAGCTGTTCATGGGTGTAGGTCAGAAGAGAAGACGTAAGGATTTCGAGTATGCGAAGCAGATTATGCCGATGTTCTCGTTCTTCTTCGACGAGACATTTGTGCCTAACTATGAGTTTAAGTATGACAATGCGCAGGTTCGTGAGATTCTTGAGAAGTATCTTGCCACTTATGACCATGCTGCTGACAACAACAGCTGGTTTAACAATGTGAAGGCAATCGCTGACGATTGCGGCTTTGCATCCGATATGAAGGCATACAAGGCTTACCCTGAAAACTTCAAGGGAAGTGTTTCGGATGTAGCTGAGATTCTGCGTATAACAATTACGGGAGCTTCCAATTCACCTGATTTGTGGACAATTCTTCATATCATGGGTGAGGACAAGATGCGCGAGCGTATCAATAATATGCTTGGAAAGCTTAACTGATAAACGAGGTCTGAATGAGCTGTGATATAAAGACACAGAAGGGGATATATATACATATCCCCTTTTGCATTTCAAAATGTATATACTGTGATTTCTGTTCCGCACCGGCAGATGATGACACGAAAGAGCGATATGTGAACGCTCTGTGTGCTGAGATTGCACATGCGGGAAAGGAAGCAGTAAAAAATGGTGACGATAGGAGCATAAGCACTGTATTCTTTGGCGGAGGTACACCATCGATTCTTCCGGCACAATTGTTTGTAAAGATAATGTGTGTGGTGCGGGAAGCTTTTTCAGTGTCGGAGGATGCGGAGATCACTGTTGAGTGCAATCCGGGGACTTTGACTGCCGATAAGCTGCGGGCATACAGAAGCATGGGCGTGAACAGGCTGAGTATAGGACTTCAGTCTCCGGATAACAGGGAGCTTAGGGCGCTGGGCAGGATACACACCTATGAGCAGTTTGAGGAGTCATATTATGCTGCAAGAGACGCCGGATTTGACAATATCAATATCGATATCATGTCGGCTGTTCCTTACCAGACGGTTACAGGGTATCAGTCTAACCTTGAAAAGATAGTGAAGCTTAACCCGGAGCACATTTCGGCATACAGCCTTATTGTTGAGGAGGGCACGCCGCTTTTTGGTATGGTTGAACGCTCCGGGGGTGACATCCTTCCAACCGAGGATGAGGACAGGCAGATGTACGCATTGACGAAGAAAATATTAGCGGATGCGGGCTACCACAGATATGAGATTTCCAATTATGCCAGACCGGGCTTTGAGTGCCGTCACAATGCATCGTACTGGGAAAGAACAGACTATATAGGCTTCGGTGTGGCAGCCGCCTCACTTTTAAAGAAGTCGGAGAGCAATCCGCAGTCAAGAAGGTTTACGAATACATCTGATTTGGAGAGTTATATAAAAAATCCGATTGACAATCATAGTGAGGAGGAGCTTCTCACACAGAAGGATGAGATGGAGGAATTTATGTTTCTTGGGCTGCGCATGATGGCTGGAATTTCCACAGAGAGCTTCAAGGAGGTATTCGGGCGGGACTTTTATGAGGTGTATGGTGATATTGCGGCAAACCAGATGAAGCAGGGGCTTATTAAGCGCGAAGGAGACAGGATAAGGCTTACAGATATGGGAATTGATGTAAGTAATACCGTTATGGCGGAATATATGCTATAATATAAAAGGATTCGGGTGTCAAAACATGCCAATCTGATTTATGAGTGTATAACGTATTATATTTATGCATATCAGCTCCGTTGTCCGAAGCAAGATGTTCTAAGAACTCTGGTAAAGGCACTGTATACGTTCGCCACCGAAGCAAAGCATACATCCCTGTATGCATTGCTTCTAAAGCAGCATCCATGCTGCTTTTGGCTAGGTGCTTAGCAGAGTTCTAAGAACATCTAAGCTTCTATCAAAAGTCGTGATATGCATAAATATAATACGTTATACACAGCTAGGTTTATATAGCATGTTTTGACACCCGAATCTTAAAATATGGTTACAATTATTTAAGCTATTATAAGGAAGGTGTAAGAGTTTGATGAGAAAATATTTTAAATATATAGTAATGCTTGGTTTGTGTCTCATGGTTCTTACGGGCTGCTCAAAGAAAACGGATGTCCGGCCGGAGAGTACCGAGGCTTCTACGGCGGAGGTTGAGGTTAAGAGCGGAACTACCATAGAGGACGGTGTGCTGCTCGTAGGAATATCGTCAAGTCCTTATATAACAGAGGATGAGGACGGGAAGGTTGAGGGTTTTGAGATTGACCTTGCCAAGGCGATTGGTGAGTTGACTTTTCTTGATGTAAGATTTATAAAGATGAAGTATACTGGAATATATGCCGAGCTTGACACCAGCGCTTTTGATTGTGTGATAAGCGGGATTGCTATATCTGATACAGTTGATGAAGTGTATGATTTCTCAGCTTCATATTATACTGATGAAAACGGAAATGAACTGGCGGCTGTTGTAAAATCAGGAAACAATAAGCTTCTCAATGTCCTCAACAAATCCATAGCTATCCTGAGAAACAACGGAAAACTGGATGAACTGAATGAAAAATGGTTTCCTGTGGAGGAGACAACCAGGGGCGAAGAATAAAAAGTACTTGCATTTGTTGGAAAATAGTGATATATTAAGCAGGCTTTGTTGAACAGAATACCTTGTTTTTACAGTATTAAGAACAGTGTATTTTGCGAGATAAGGTCTGTATTATTATCCGAGTGTTCGTAACCATCCACTCGTAAAACAAAACTAAGGAGATTAAAAATGAACAGAAAAGTATTATTTATCACTCAGGCAGCAGTAATAGCGGCACTCTATGTTGTGCTCACTTATGTGGCAGCTCTTTTGGGATTATCAAGCGGAGCTATACAGGTGAGATTTTCGGAGGCACTTACGGTACTGCCTTATTTTATTCCATCAGCTATACCGGGAGTTACGATTGGCTGTTTTCTTGCTAATCTGCTCACAGGAGGCGCAGTGCTTGACATTGTGTTCGGTTCAATAGCGACACTTATCGGCTGTGTTGGCTCATATCTTTTGAGAAAGAATAAGTGGCTTGTTCCGCTTCCCCCGATTATCGCCAATGTAATAATAGTACCATGGGTGCTTCAGACAGCCTATGGTATGACTGATGCTTACTGGTATCTTATGCTTACGGTAGGTGCAGGTGAGATTATCTCATGCTATATATTCGGAATGATTCTTTTGTTTGCTCTTGATAAGCACAAAAAAGCAATCTTCCGTTAACAGATATTTTTGGACAGTTGTCAGGCACACATGTCCAGGGAATGATAGCGGTTACATATCATTGCTAAAAATCCCGGTTTTATACACGAATTGAACGCAGAATAAGCAATCCCCCGCTTCAAGTGCGTAGAGCACTAAGCGGTGGGTAAGTAGGATGCGAACTGCGTTCATGAGCAAACAGCGAAAGCGGATTGCGAATGTCCGCTTTACATATGCAGTGTATGAGACCGGGATTTTGCTGTATATTCAGTGGTTATATATCAAGCTCGTTAAAGGGGATAACTGCCGGCATGTCTGTAATATGCTCTCCGATATTTTTTTCCATATAGACCATATCATACCAGCGGTTAAATTTATAACCGCAGTTGTGCAGGTGGGCGCAGATTTTAAATCCCAGATGTTCATGGAAGTGTACGCTTGCCTGTGTAAGGTATTCGTCTTCAATTTCAGTGTATGCCACACAGGAGTAGAGGTTCAGTATGTTCTGTTTTTTTAAAATATTCTCCATTATTCCGTACAATTCACGTCCGATTCCCATGCCATGACAGTCATTTGAAAGATATATAGAAAGCTCAGCGCACCATGAGTATGCGGCGCGAGGGTGGAAGGCATGTGCGTAGGCATAGCCGCTTATTTTGCCGTCAATGAGTACGGCGATGTAGGGAAATTTTGTGAGTACGTCACTAATGCGTGAGGCGAATTCCTCAACACTTGGAACTTCGTATTCGTAGGTTATTGCCGTATTATTTACATAAGGCTCGTATACTTTTAACAGCTCGGCAGCGTCATCGGTGTCTGCCAGCCTGTAGGTTACATTAGGTATTCTGGATTTAAAAAAAGTATCATAAATTAGTGGATTCATTGTGATTCCTCCGATTGTGGAATATTTTTTAGGAATTATAGCACCATTACAGTGAAATGTCGAGGCAGGAATTGAACGCAGAATAAGCAATCCCCCGCTTCAAGTATGTAGAGCACTAAGCGGTGGGTAAGGAGGATGCGAACTGCGTTCATGAGCAAGCAGCGACAGCGGATTGCGAATGTCCGCTTTACTTGCCAAAGAGGAACATTATGGTATACAATAATGGATGACATGAAAATATAGCTGTGAAAATAAAAAAGGAAATTATATATGGCAAAGATATTGTTGGTTGAGGATGATGAGACGATTGTGAGGACGCTCAAGGATTTTCTGCACACTGAAGGGTTTACTGTGGAAAATACGGACGGACAGAAAAAGGCGCTGGAGCTGCTTGAGGGTTCGGAGTATGACCTTGTACTTTTGGATGTGTCCCTAAATGAGGGAAATGGATTTTCACTCTGTTCGGCGATAAAGAAGGAGAGGCAGCTTCCGGTGATTTTTCTTACAGCCTCAGGGGATGAGTTCAGTGTGGTGACAGGACTTGATTTAGGTGCGGATGATTATATTGCCAAGCCATTCAGACCGAGGGAGCTTGTGTCGAGAATTAACAGTGTGCTCAGAAGATGCGGGAAGAGCCAGAAGCTGTTTGACATAGATGATATAAGGGTTGATTTGGACAAGGGTGTTGTGTATAAGAATGGACAGGACTTGTATCTGTCGGCACTTGAGTACAGGCTGCTGCTTGCATTTATCAACAGCGAGGGAAGGCTTCTGACCAGAAGCAGGCTGCTTGAGGAGATATGGGATGTTGCAGGCGATTTTGTGAACGACAATACACTGACGGTGTATATAAAAAGATTGCGGGATAAGATAGAGGATAACCCTGCTCAGCCTAAGATAATAGTTACAGTCAGGGGAATGGGCTATAAGCTGGGAAAATAGAAACAATTAAAACAGAGGCAGTCAGGAGATATGGAGCTTGAGGCGGAAGATGGCACATGTTTTGACCCCAACATCGTAAATAATGTAAAAAGGGAGAAATTAAGGCGGGCAGAATGTTAAAGAATAAAGAAGTCAGAAGATATATTTTATCGGGGGTTATCATTACAGCCATTGTTGGAGTGGCAGCATATATTTTTAAGCTGCCGGCGTTCATGGCGGTGGTTATAGAAGGAGTACTTCTATTTTTGCTGTGGTTTGTCGATATGCAAGGACGCTACAGGCACATGGAAAAGATGGCACAGGAGATAGACCTGATTCTCCACGGAAGGGCAGCGGGCATGCTTTCTGAGTATGAGGAGGGTGATATAAGCATACTGCGAAATGAGATTGCCAAGATGACAGTAATGCTAAGACAGCAGGCAGAACAGCTTGGCGATGAGAAGCATAAGCTTGCCGATGCGCTTGCAGATATATCACACCAGATAAGGACACCGCTCACCTCACTCAATCTTATGCTTGAGGCACTGAAAAAAGAGGATGACGAGGAAAAGAAAAGGCGCATTATCTTCGATATGAGGAGACAGCTTGAGCGCATTGATGGGTTGGTTGTCTCACTCTTGAAGCTTGCGAAGATGGATGCGGGGACGATAAAGCTTCAAAAATCGCAGGTAAAGCTCGGAGAGCTGGTAAGGGCAGCCCTGCAGCCGGTCGAGATAATGCTGGAGCTTAAGGGAATCACCACGAGGATTGATGTGAGAGGCAGCTTTATCGGAGATAAGGAATGGAGCAGTGAGGCACTTACCAATATACTTAAAAATTGCATGGAGCATACAGCAGATGGTGGGATGATAACTGTATCGGGCTATGAGAATGCTGTCCACACGGAGCTTGTGATAGAGGATTCGGGAAGCGGGATAGCTGCTGATGACATACAGCATATATTTGAGCGTTTTTATAAGGGAAAGAATAATAAGAGTGACAGCTACGGCATAGGACTTGCACTTGCACGCTCTATCATTGCCGGGCAGAATGGCACGGTCAAGGCGGAAAATGTAAAGAATAAGGATGGAAAAGTATGTGGTGCGAGATTTATAATCAGGTTTTATAAAGGGATTATATAGCATGTCATATTATATACAGCTTTGTGACAGATTTGTAATAATGCAGTCACCAAGCTGTAATTTTTTTATTGTATAGTTATAGCTGTTAAAAGCTTTGTATGTTGCAAGGTTAATGCGGTGCAGGCATAATAAGGAACGGATTGCGAATGTCCGCTTTACAAATATCATGATTAAGGAGCAGACTGATGGAGATTTTAAGAGTGGAGAATTTAAGAAAGGAATACGGCAGGGGAGAGGCGCAGGTCAACGCGCTTGACGGCATTTCTTTTTCGGTGGAAAAGGGCGAGTTTGTGGCGATAATAGGACCTTCCGGGTCAGGAAAATCGACACTTCTTCATATTTTAGGAGGGGTCGACAGACCAACCTCGGGAAAGGTGTTTGTAAATAATGAGGATGTCTATAAGAGAAATGAGGAGCAGCTTGCGATATTCAGAAGGCGCGAGGTAGGGCTGATATATCAGTTCTACAATCTTATCCCGGTGCTTGATGTCGTCGAGAATATGACACTTCCTGTCCTTATGGATGGAAGAAAGGTGAATGCTGAGAGACTTGATGAGCTGTTAGCTGTGCTCAGGCTGTCGGACAGAAAGCACCATCTGCCTAATGAGCTTTCAGGAGGCCAGCAGCAGAGAGTATCCATAGGCAGGGCGCTTATGAATGCGCCGTCGGTGATGCTTGCGGATGAACCGACCGGAAACTTAGACTCAAAGAACAGTCAGGAGATTGTGGAGCTTTTGAAGATGTCCAACAAAAAGTATGACCAGACCCTCATCATTATTACACATGATGAGAACATAGCATTGCAGGCGGACAGAATCATTGCAATCGAGGACGGAAGGATTACGAGGGACGAGAGGACAAGAAATTGAATATATTTAATAAGGTTACATTAAAAAGCATGAAGAAAAATCCTGTGAGGACAATGGTTACAATCATAGGAATTATTATATCAACGGCGATGTTCACAGCGGTCACAACGCTGACGATAAGTCTGTATTCCTTTGTTTACAGGACGGAGATATATGACTCCGGAAGCTGGCATGTGGGGTTTGAGTATAAGGGCTACGATGAGTACGCCGGCTGGACGCAGAGTGGGAAGGCAGAGAAGCTGGCGGCGGCGAGGGTGCTCGGGTATGCACAGAGCGGTTCGGAGAATGAGGACAAACCGTATATATATCTTGAGAGTGTTGAGGACAATTTTTATGATATCATGCCGGTTCATATAACTTACGGCAGACAGCCGGAAAACTCAGGCGAGATATTACTTCCGAATCATCTTCAGAGCAACGGAAATGTGAGATACAGTATTGGCAGCACGGTGGTACTTGAGCTTGGAAAGAGATATGGTGTCGACGGGGACGGAAATCCGGATATGGAATATGAGCTTTCACAGGAAAATCCTTTCACGGACAAGGAAATCCTTGTGCCGGATAGAACCTGTGAGTACACGGTTGTGGGCTTTTATGATAGACCAAGCTTTGAAAACTACAGTGCGCCGGGCTACACGGCACTGACCTGTGGTGAGCCGATGGACGATACAAAAGCAAAGTACAGCTTTTATGTGCGTCTGCAAAAGAAATATCTGTCAGAGGTGTGGTCGATGGGCGAGGACACCGGCGATGGCGGAATTACGAATTACAATAATACTGTGATATCCATAGAGGGCTCAATCATGTATGAGAATGTGACTGCCCTGTTTACAATGCTTGTCGTGATTTTTGTGGCGATTATCATTGTGGGTTCCGTTTCCATGATTTACAGCGCATTCTCAATATCGGTCGGTGAGAGGACGAAGCAGTTCGGTCTTTTGTCGTCTGTCGGGGCTACCAGAAAACAGCTTAGACGTATGGTGTTTGGCGAGGCAGCTATGGTTTCACTCATAGGTATTCCGGCAGGCGTTGTGTGCGGAATTATCGGTATAGGCATCACACTTCATTTTGTGGGAAACAAGTTTAACTATATTCTCACCAGCCCGTATTCGGTCAATTTAGTGATTAACGTCTATGCGATATTTGCGGCGGTTGCCATCTCACTCATAACGGTTGCGGTATCGGCTGTCATACCGGCTGCGAGGGCGACGAGAGTGTCCGCCATTGACGCTATAAGACAGCACAAGGACATAAAAATTCCACGCTCGAGATGGCATGCCGGCAGAAAGTATCGCATTACGCAGAAGCTTTTCGGTATGCCGGGAATGTTGGCAAGAAGATATTTTTCCAGGAGCAGGAAAAAGTACCGCGTGACGATTTTTTCACTGTCGATGAGCATTACGCTTTTCATAGTGACCAGCTCATTCTGCAGCTATCTCAAGGGCTATGTCGGAGATAATATAAGTGTGGGAAACTACGATCTGCGATATACGGTAAATGAGGAGGACACAGCAAAGCTTGACGGAAGGCTTGAGGCGATACTTAGCGCCGACGGCGTGCTCGACGCTTCATACTGTTCATGGAATTATAATTATAGCATAATATCGGATAAAGAGGATATCAGCGACAGCTATTTGCGGTACAGGGCAGAAAACGGTGGATTGATTGATGATGAGGATTTGGAGGTGGAAGCCGGCACTTATCATACTGGTAGTTCGGGCGGATTCGTTGAGAACGCGATGGCGTTGTTCATAGACGATGAACAGTACGGTAAATGCCTTGATGAGCTTGGAATAACGGACGATGAGTTTAAGGACTATGAGAACGCTCCGGTAATATTAAAGAATACGGTAAACACTGTGGAATATCAGTATGACAGTGAATCGGGCAAGTACCGCCGTTACAACGCAAATTACGATTTAGTAAATGAGAATGTAAAAATCATTACGGTAAAATGCGCGGAAGATGAAGAGCCGATACAGATACCGGTCGGAAAAATAGTCGGAGAGCTGCCGTACACATTTGAGAGCTTCGGCTATCAGATTGTGCTGCTTTTTCCTTACAGTTCCAAATATAATGCGATGGGGCAGAGGACAGATACACAGTACTTCTTCATAACGCAGGATGGGGACGTGCATGATAAGATGGTTGCAAGTGTGAAGGAAAAACTGACTGAGGCGGGCTATAATGCAAGTGACTATTCCTTCTACGACCCGTATGAATATATCAATCAGCGCAAGAACCTTCTTGTGCTCATAAATGTATTTTCCTACGGATTTATAACGCTCATGGCGCTCATATGTGTCGCAAATGTGTTTAATACGATATCAACAAACATATCTCTAAGAAGAAGGGATTTTGCGATGCTTAGAAGTGTCGGGCTGCCATACAGCGGCATTAAGAAGATGATGGTGTTCGAGTGCCTGCTCTATGGTATACGTTCCATAATATTTGCCGCACCGGCTTCGATAGTTCTGTCATATTTGATATATGAGGGTTATGGCGGTTCGGGCGAATTTTCATTTGGTTTTTTTATCCCTTGGTATGCCATTGTGATAGCGGTTGCCGGAGTGTTCGTTGTGGTAGGCATATCGATGGCGTATTCGGTGACAAAAGTAAAAGAGGATAATCTGATCGACGAGTTAAAGAACGAGAATGATTAAGAAAATTATGTCATTTATAAAATTAATTGGCAATAAATGATGCAGATAGCCTTGTGAAAATAATTATGAGGTGATACAATGATATAATATCAGGGTCAAAAGGTCAAAAAGCCGTTCGTGCCTGCACGATTAGCTTTTTGACCTTGGGACCCGCAAAACTTGAGTTTTGTAATTATCTGCATCAAATATAAAGAGGAAAATATATGATATCTGTAGCGAAGTTAGATGATGTTATAAAAAATATGGGTAAACGCACGGGCTATGAGCTTATCGGTGAGAAGGACGGCTGTGTCAACGGCTGCCGCTGCGGGGTATCTGTGTACACGCGTGAGGAATATGACCTTGCTCATGCGGGGGCACATGATGACCAGGAGGGCTTCTTCGTCCTTGAGGGACGCGGAAGGGCGATGGTCGGGGATGACGAGATTGTGTTAGAGCCGGGAGTGTGCTTCGTGGTTCCCGCAGGAGTGAAGCACTGCATGAAGTGTGAGCAGGATAGTGGGTTCTGTAAGGTGTTCTGGTTTCATGCGGCGGTTTAGGGAATGCAGAGCGTAGCTGCCAAGGGTTGAACAGAGGCGGATTTGAAGCTCGCTAATGCCCGGAAACAGGGACTCTACCGCTGGTCGGTTGTGAAAAAAGCATAGTTATTATATATTTAATGCAGATAGAAGCAATAGGAGGACGGACTTGTGTATTGATATGCTCACTGTCTACTTGACAGGGGCATATCAGATTTCATGTACGACGGCTTTTGTCTGCATTATTTATGTATCGAAAGGAACTGATGTCAGATATGGAAAGTAATAATTATGAAAATTGTGACAGAAGCAATGCAGGCTATGAAAATTATGAGATTGACAGGGCAGCGTTCGGCGCGTTTGTTGCGGCGCAGCGAAAGGAAAAGGGCTATACGCAGAAGGAGCTGGCGGACAGACTTTTTGTGTCGGACAAGGCGGTAAGCAAGTGGGAGAGAGGCTTGAGCTTTCCTGATATATCGCTTCTGGT
>ENA-ORKV01000338-ORKV01000338.1-human-gut-metagenome-genome-assembly--contig:-NODE-338-length-60794-cov-4.432894_pt1 | contig 60794 bp, 73 predicted proteins | sample MGYA00243058_ERZ508805 | MGnify/ENA primary metagenome ERZ508805 (study PRJEB26277, sample SAMN04329770) | human gut metagenome | biome: human-associated habitat | host: Homo sapiens | place: USA...
TTGTTATTTTTGTCAAATTTATTATAACATTTAATGATTTCTTTTTTTATGCCTTCCACAAATTATTTTACACCATCGTTAAGTGACTTTTTTTTAATATTATGCTTTTTGTGATAAAATATAAATTATTGAAGGGATTGATACTATGAGTTTAGTTAGTGAAACAGAAAAATATTTAACTAATGTTATAAAATCATTGGGTTATGAGATAGATGAAGTAAAACTAGAAAAATCAAAAATGAAAGAATATGGTCAATATCAAATTAATGTTGCTATGCCACTTGCAAAACAAAAAAGTAAATCACCAAGAGAAGTTGCCGAAGAAATAACTTCTGCACTTGATGGTCGTTTTACTAATGTAAATATACAAGGCCCAGGTTTTATAAACTTAAGTTTTAGTGATGAAAAACTAGTTGAATATTCAAATAAATGTTTAGATAATTTCGAAGAATATATTGATAAAAACCAAAATAAAAGAAAAATTATATTAGATTATGGTGGAGCAAATGTTGCTAAAACTTTACATGTTGGTCATTTAAGATGTAATATTGGTGAAGCTATGAGAAGACTTCTTAATTTATTTGGTGACGAAACAATAAGTGATGTTCACTGGGGAGATTGGGGAACACCTTTAGGATTAGTAATTAAACAAATTGAAGAAGAACAACCAAATTTAGTATATTTTAACAAGGATTATGAAGGAGAATATCCAAGTAATTCGCCAGTTACTAATGAAGATTTAGGAAGAATTTATCCATTTGCATCTTCAAGAAAAAAAGAAGATGAAGCATTTGCTATCGAAGCAAAAAAAATGACTGAAAGACTTCAAAAAAGAGAAAAAGGAATTTATGATTTATGGAAACAAATTGTTAAAGTTTCAGAAGAAGATTGTAAAAAAGTTTATGATTACTTAAATTGTCATTTTGATTTACTTTATGGAGAAAGTGATGCGGATCTTTATGTTCCAGATGTTTTAGAGTTTTTAAAAAGTAAAAATGTTTTAGAAAAATCAGATGGCGCATTAATTATGAATGTTAAAACTGAAAATGATAATAAAGAAATTCCGCCTTTAATGTTAGTTAAATCAGATGGTGCAATTTTATATGATACAACAGAACTTGCAACAATTTTACAGAGAGTAAAAGACTATGACCCAGATGAGATATGGTACTTTACTGATGAAAGACAAAGTCTACATTTTGAGCAAACTTTTAGAGGGGCTTATAAATCAGGATTAGTTAAAGATACATGTTCATTAAAATTCTTCGGCTTTGGAACAATAAATGGACCAGATGGTAAACCATTTAAAACTCGTGAAGGTGGAGTAATGACTTTAAAAGGTTTAATAAAATTAGTTTATGATAATATTGAACCAAAAATAAAAGAAACAATTACTGGTGAAGAAAGAAAAGAAGTAGCAGATAAATTAACAGTTGCAACGCTTAAATATTCAGATCTATTACCTTACAGAAAAACAGATTATATTTTTGATGTTGAAAAGTTTACTTCATTTGAAGGAAAAACAGGAATATATGCTGTGTACACAACTACTAGACTAAAATCTCTTTTATCAAAAGTAAGTACAGAATCAGTTAAAATTAATGAAATTCCAAATGATGATGTAAAAGAAATATTAGTAAAATTAACAGAATTATCTAAAATATTAACATCAGCATATAAAGATGTTTCATTAAATTATATATGTGAATTTATTTATGATTTATCTAGTTTATATAATAAATTTTATGCGAATAATAATATTGTCAATTGCGAGAATGAAGATGACAAAAATACATTCATTGCTATATCAAAATTAACATATAATGTATTATCAAAATTACTAAATGTGTTAGGAATTGAAACAGTTGAAAGAATGTAGATATGGTCTTGCTCTTGAAGGTGGAGGAGCAAGAGGAGCCTATCAAATTGGGGCATACAAAGCACTAGTTGAAAATGGTTTCAAATTTGATGCTATAGTTGGTACATCAATTGGAGCAATAAATGCTGCAATCATTTGTCAAGGTGGAATAGAATTATTAGAAGAATTATGGAACAAAATAGATTCGACTATTTTTGATATAGATACAACTACTTGTGATGAAATATTAAATAGAAACAAAATGGCCAAGTTTAAAACAATTGTTGAAATATTTAAAAACAAAGGAATCAGTTTTAATAATTTAAGAGAATTACTAAATGAATATATTGATGAAGAAAAAATTAGAAAAAGTGATGTAAAATTTGGATTAGTAATGACAAAATTAAAAGGTATGAAATCATGTGAACTAACAATTGATGATATAGAAGAAGGAAAACTAATTGATTATTTAATTGCATCTTCCTCATTACCAGTTTTTAAAATTGAAAAAAAAATAGATAATTCCATTTATTTAGATGGAGCATTTAAAAATGTATTACCATTAACTTTATTAGAACACATGGGCATAAATAATATTATAGGTATACGTTTAAAAAAATTTGGAATAATCAAAAAGATAAAAAATAGAAATACCAAAGTAATTTTAATTGAGCCAAGTAAAACTACAGGGTCAACACTTTTTTTTAATCATAAAACTATAGAGGAAAATATAAAACTTGGATACCAAGATGCAAAAAAAGTTATTGATAATATTAAATAATAAATATATAATAATCTAGAAAGAAGGACGAAAACATGGGAAGAGCTTATGAAGTAAGAAAAGCAAGTATCCAAAAAACTGGAGCTGCAAAAGCAAAATTATATTCAACATTTGCAAAAGAAATTTATTTAGCAGCAAAAGGTAATCCAGAAGTAGATACAAATATAGTTTTAAAAAGAGTTGTAGAAAAGGCAAAAAGACAACAAGTTCCAAGTGATATAATTAATCGTGCAATTGATAAAGCAAAAGGTGCAAATGGAGATGATTACCAAGAATTATCTTATGAAGGATTCGGACCCGGTCAATCAACTTTAATTGTAAAATGTCTAACTGATAATGTTAATAGAACTGTATCTTTTGTTCGTGAAGCATTTAATAAATGTCATAAAAGTTTAGGAGTTACTAACTCAGTTTCCTATAATTATGATTACTTAGCAATAATTGGTTTTAAATCTGATAAAGAAGAAGAAATCATGATGAGCATTTTAGATGCAGGTATCGAAATAGTTGACTTGGAAAGCGAAAACGGAGAAATTATTATTACTGCTAAACCGAGTGATGCATCTAAGGTAAAAGATTTAATAGAAAAAATGATACCAAATGTAGAATACACAATAGATGAAATCGGATGGTATGCTAAAGAAAAATGCACACTTGAAGGTGAAGATTTAGAAGTATTTGAACGTTTACTTAATTTACTAGATGACATTGATGATGTTACAGAAGTATATCATAACGTTAATTTATAAAAGAATAAGTTCATTATTCTTTTTATTTTCACAAAAGTAAGATATTATAATGTTGGTAGGTGGTATAAATGCGCATTTTAATTGTTGATGATGAAGAATTAATTAGAAACTTAATCAAAGATTATTGTGTTCAGGAAGGTTATAACTGTGATTTAGCAGAGTCAGGAGTAGAAGCTATTAATTACTGTGAAAAATATGATTATGACCTAATAATAATGGATATAATGATGCCAATAATGGATGGCTTTGAAGCATCTAAAATAATAAAAAGTAAAAAGAATATTCCTATTTTAATGTTATCTGCAAGAGGAGAGGAAGAGGATAAAATTAATGGTTTTGAAACTGGCATAGACGATTATGTCACTAAACCATTTTCTCCAAAAGAACTTATTTGCAGAATAAAAGCAATTACAAAAAGATATCAAAGTAATGATATTATTTCTTATAAAGGAATAGTTATCGATAATTTATCTCATGAAGTGAGCATTGATGGAGAAAATGTACCAATGACACATACCCAATATGAATTACTTAAATATTTTATAGAAAATAAAGGTATTGCTTTAAGTAGAGAAAAAATAATAGAAAATATCATGGGTTATGATTATGAAGCAGATGATAGAACAATTGATGCACATATTAAATTATTAAGAAGCAAAATGGGTCAATATAGAACTTTAATAAAAACAATTAGAAATGTAGGATATAAATTAGTAGATGAGCAAAAATAGTATAAAACTCAAGACATTTTTCTATTTACTTATTTTTTCAATTATTACACTTTTATTGCTTTGGATAGTACAAGTCCAATTTTTAGGCGTTTTTTATGAAAAATATCAAATAGAAAATATTGAAAATGTTGCTAGTCAAATTAAAACAAACCCGAATGACTTTGTATCAATAGAAAATTATGCATATCAAAATAATATGTGTATTCAAATTATATCCGAAAATGAAACGGTGAATTATAATATTAAAAATCCAGGATGTTTTTTAGGAAGTAAAAATACCAAAATTCAAAAATATCAATCAGATTTAATATTAAAGAAAAAAACATATATTAAACTATATTCCCCAATAACTCATAAAAAGAGTATTCTTTATGCAATAACAATTGATAATAAATATATTTTCTTAAATACCACTCTAGAAGATATCAATGCCACAACTACTTTATTAAAAAATCAACTAATATATATAGTATTTATTCTTATTTTACTTGCAGCAGTAATGTCAGTAATTATTTCAAATATGTTAAATAAACCATTACTAGGTATTATTGAAAAATCAAAAGATTTAGGGAAAAAAGATGTTAATTTTGACAAAACAAATATTGATGAGTTAGATGAATTATGTGATGTTTTAACTGTAGCTTCATCTGAAATGAATAAAACGGAAAAATTAAGACAAAACTTACTTGCAAATGTTTCTCATGATTTAAAAACTCCATTAACAATGATACGTGCATATGCTGAAAAATTAAAAGATTTCAATTATAAAACCATTGATGATAAAAATAAAGATATTGATGTTATAATAAGTGAAAGTGAAAGATTAAATTTACTTGTAAACGATATTTTAGATTTATCAAAAATAGAAAATGATAAAGACAATTTGAATATTGAAAAATATGATCTTATTGAAAATATCAATTCTATAATAAAAAGATATGATATTTATGTAAAAGATGATAAATTTAACATTGTTACCAATTTGCCTAAGTCAGCAATTATAAGTGCTGATAAATTGAAAATAGAACAAGTAATTTATAATTTAATAAATAATGCAATTGAACATACTGGTGATGATAAGTTTGTTAAAATAGAAGTTAAAAAGAAAAAAGATGGATATTTAGTAAGCATAACTAATACTGGACACGGAATAGAAGAAAGTGAAAAGTCACTTGTATGGACAAGGTATTATAAAAAAGAAAAAAATCATAAACGAAATATAGTGGGTACTGGTTTAGGACTTTCCATAGTTAAAGAAATTTTAGATAAACATGGATATGAATATGGAATTGATTCTGTAATAGATGATCATACTACTTTCTATTTTAAAATAAAAAAGTAAAAAATTCATAATTATTTCATAAAACTTTAGTAATATTTATATTGGGAAGGGAAAATAAAACAAATAATATAAGATATCATATAAACTCAAACTCACAACTTCCCTTATCAAGCTACATTTTAGTAGCTTTTTTAATGGTTTTTTTTAAATATTATTGCATAAGAGTTATAAAAATGGTAGAATTTATTTATAAGATAGATAAAGGAGACTTGATAATATGAACAATGGAAAAGGAAATATGATTTTATTAACTATAATTGCTGTTGCAACTTTGTTGGTAGCAGTAATTGGAGCAACTTTTGCATATTTTAGTGCAACAATGAATGGTAATCAAAGTGAAACACCAATTGAGGTTACGAGTGGAACCCTATCAATAGAGTATGATGGAGATAGTAAAATCAATATTCAAAGTCCAGCTGCTAATCCTTTAGATACATTATCAAGTAAGACTTTTAATGTTACTGGTGTAGTAACTGGATCAAACAATTTAAATTATGATGCATCATTAGTTATAACAAATAATTTATTCGGAGATGGAGAACTTAAATATACAATTACTAGTACAAATGTAAGTGATAACGGAACAACTTTTACAAGTACTAGTGAACCAATTGATATACCTGCAGGAACAAACACTATCGCTTTAGGTAAGGGAGTGTTTGCTGGACCTGTTTTAAATGGAGCAGTTCATAACTATGTTTTATCAATAATAACTTCAACTGGAGATTTAGCAAATAAGAACTTTGAAGCTCATTTAAATGTAACTCAAACAAAGAACTAAAAAGAATAAAAAAAGGAAGAATAAAATGAAAGAATCAACGTCATTATCAGGGGTAATTAGCGTAGTATTTAAAACGTTGGCATATGTGTTTCTATGTCTTCTTTTTTTAGTAACTGCATTTTTAATTTATTATATGGTTTCAAACACAATTGCTAAAAGAAAAGGCGAAAATCCTAATATTAGTTTATATACAATTGTAAGCCCAAGTATGGAACCATACATAAAAGTTTATGATGTAATAATAGATAAAAAAGTAAGTGCAAGTGAAGAGTTAAAAATAGGAGATGTAGTAACTTTTTACTCATCAACACTAAATACAGATGGTTACACTATTACTCATAGAATATATGATATAAAAGAGTCTGATGGCAAAGTCTATTATATTACAAAAGGTGATAACAATGACTGTGTTGATGTAGGTTCGATTACGAAAGAAAATATTGTAGGTAAAGTAATATATAAATTTAATGGATTAGGTAAAATTCAATTCTTCCTTTCAAGTAAATTAGGATGGTTATTAATTATTCTTTTACCTGCATTATGTTTTATATTATCTGATATAAAAAGATTAACTAATGTTTTCAAAATTAAAAAGAAAATAGAGAAATTGCCTGAATATAAGAATTCAAATGAACTAGATGAAATAGAACATAATAAAAAGGTAAGAGCACTTTTGGAAAAAAGCAAATGGTTGAAGTAATTTGACTAATTTGTTTTTTTTTGTTAAAATATGCCTCAATAAAAGAGGGGTAATATGGTTAAGGAAGTTATAAAAAGTGTTATAGGGATATTTATTACTATAGCAGTAGTTGTTTTGTCAATTCCATTATGGGAAAATTCATTTGCGTCTAAAAATATTGCTATAATAAATGAATATAAAGATATTCCTGTTTCTGTTGATTATGATGGAACTGTTGCTTTTTCAGATGATGAATATGAATTTGATAATTTATATATAAAAAATTATACTAATAATAATGAAGTAAAAACTTTATATTTTGTAATTGATAAGTCATCAACAATTAAAGGTGATAATATATCAATAATAATTAATAATAAGGAATATGAATTAAAAAAAACTTTAAAACAAGAAGAAAATGATAAAACTTTATTTAAGTTAGATGATTTTACAATAGATGCATATAATTCAATAAATCTAGAAACTAAGGTTTTACTAGATAAAAATACAGATGTAAGTGATGATGACACTCTTGAAATATCTTTTGAAGTAAAATAGAAATATTTTTAATAAACACCTAAAGGTAAGCTTTTGCTTACTTTTTTGTTTGCATTAATAAAAAAATATTATATAATTATATTGTAGATATACTAGCGCAGGGGGAAATGTTATGTATAGAGAAGACAAATATCCATTTTGGTGGTTGAAAATAATTTTAAGAGTAATAATTGTTTTATTGGTTGTGCTTTTATCACTAAAATTTATTTTAATAATTAATAGTAGAAGCTTAGGTAAAAAAACGACTATATTAGAAGATAATTTAAAATATATTAATAATTGTGCAAAAGATTACTTTAATGAGAATAATATTCCAGACAAATCTGGTGATAATAAAACTTATAAAATAGAAGAAGTGTTAACTAATGAACAAATAGAATATATGAATAATAATTATACTAAATGTGATTATAAGGATTCTTATATTAAAGTCATAAGATTAGATAAAGAAATTCAAATAAAAACATTCATTAGTTGTAACAACGAAAGTAATTATACTAATACATTTATTCCATTAAACCTTGATGAAATTGTTATTAAAGATACAACAACTACTAAAACGACAAAAATTAAAGTCAAAAAAGCTAAATCAACGACTACTAAGAAATATAAAATATCATTTAATACAAATGGGGGAGAGTATATAGATGATATATATGTATCAGCAAATGAAACAATAAAAGTAATACCAAAAAGAGAAGGCTATGAATTTGTAGGATGGTATTATAACGGAGAAAAATTTGATAGAAAAATAGACAATAACTATTGCTTAGTTGCAAAATGGACAAAAAAATAATCAGCTTTCACTGATTATTTTTATTTGAATTCATATGGATTTTCCTCAGTTCCATCACCTTTAACGTATATAGCTTTATCAGTAATGTTAAATACTGCTAATGTTCCTGCCATTGAACTACAAGTAGATACCTTTGGAATACCATTTATTAAATAAGCTGTTCTATTATCTTCAGCATTTGCAGTAATTGACCAAGTTGAATTTTTTAAATTACTTATCCAATTGTAATTTCTACAATTACCATCATTTGTATATGAGCAATTTGCATCAAGTGATGCTTGTAAGAATTCATAAATACTTAATAGACCAAATGCTTCATTTTCCATAACTTTAGAACATTCAGTAGATCCATCCTTTGTAATATCGGCTTTAGTTCTTTTTCCAATACATAATGTTTGAGTGGTAATATATTGCTTTATTTCGTCTGGCCAAGTTTTAGAGTCTAGATAATATTCAATTAAAGTATCTCTTATACGTGAATTTAAAGAATTGTATTCATATTCGTTTATACCAGAGTTATTTTTATTTTCAATATTATATCTATCATCCCATACTTTTTGTATTAACCCTTTTTGTTCCATAATTCTTATAGTTCCATCTGAGTTAATTCTTACTATACGATAAGTATTCCCATTAAATTTTAAATAGTTATCTTTTACTTCTCCACGCATTACATAAGTATCTTTAATTTCATGAAGTCCAACACCAGTTTCTACTAAACTATTATCAATTATTTTATCTTTTAAATATGTAGTTTCGTATTCCTTGCCACAACTTAAATAAGGACTATAGTTATAATAACCATTATTATTTGTTATAGTAACACTTCCATTACATTTTAAATCATCTCTTTTAAACAATTTAGATATTTCTTCGATTTTTCCGTCACTTATCATTTTCTTTAAAGTAATAGTTTTAGTATCTTTATCTTGTTGAGGTAACTCCTTATCATTATTTTCATACATTTCTTTTGCTATTTTAAGCATTCTGTTTTCTAGTTTTTCAAAAGTATATTTTTTATTGGTACAACTTGATATTAAAAATAATAATATTATAAAGCCTACAAATCCTCCAATAATATAACCCAACATCTTTATGGTTTTTTGATCCACAAAATAACCTCCAATCCATCAAATAAATTATAGCAAATTAAATACTCTCTTTCAATAATTATTTGAATGTGTTAAAATTAATCTGAGGTGTAATTTATATGGCAAAGAAAAAAATAAATAAAAAAACAAAAGTAAGTATTATAGTAGTAACAATTTCAATATTATTAGTGCTTGGAATACTTTGTTTCTTCATATTTGGAAGAAATAAAGTAAAAACTTTACCAAGTAAAGGAGAAAGTAATGCTCCAGTAATAGAAAGTAAATTAAAAATAGTAAATTTAAACTCAAAAACTAGACCATTTGCAGTAATGATCAATAACTTAGGAGTAGCTCGTCCTCTACAAAGTGGATTACAAGATGCAATGATTATTTATGAAATGATAGTTGAAGGCGGACTAACAAGATGTATGGCAGTTTTCCAAGATCAAAATACTGAAAGAATTGGATCAATTAGAAGTGCAAGACATTACTTCTTAGATTATGCTCTTGAAAATGATGCAATTTATGTTCATCATGGAAATAGTCCTCAAGCTGCTGAAGATTTTAACAAACTTAATATTGATAGAATATCAGTTGATGCAAGTAAAACAGGATGGAGAGATAAAACATTGAATGTCTCTTCTGAACATACTCTTTTTACCAGTATTGAAAAATTAAATAATGGCGTTGGAAAGAAAAGAACAACAAGAAATAAAGATTTTTTATTAAATTATAGTGAAAATGAAGTTGATTTAAGTACTAAAGAAAATGCTACAGTGGCAAATAATGTAAGCATTACTTATTCTGGAAGTGTAACAAGCTCATATACATATGACAGTGAAGCTAAAGTTTATAAAAGAAGTGTTAACGGAAAACTACATACTGATTATGTAACAAAAAATCAATATACATTTAAAAATATAATAACTTATCAAGTAAGTAACTCAAGTTTAAATGATGGATCACATAAAGATAGACAAACTCTAGATAACTTAGGAAGTGGAGAAGGATATTATATAACTGATGGATATGCAGTACCTATTACATGGACTAAAAATTCAAGATCAGAACAAACTATATATAAATATTTAGATGGAAATGAAATTGATGTTAATGATGGAAATACATTTATACAAATTCAACCTAAAGGAAAGAATTTAACTATTAACTAATTGAAAAGGTTATATATTCATGTTAAAATTAATTAAGAATAAAGAGGTGTTTAAATGTTAGAATTTATTATTACAAATTATTTAATATTTATAATTATTGCAATTGTTTTATTACTAGGTTTATTTGGTTATATGATGGATAGAAAAAAATATAATGATTATAGAAGAGAAATTTTAGAATCTGATAAAGCTAGTGAAGTATTGAATTCAAAAGCAGAGATTAATCAAGTATCACCTATAAATGTGGAAAATATAAATAATAATGAAGAAGTAAAAGAACAAATGTAAAAGGGAGTGATTAGATGACTCTAACAACTGTTTGGAGTGTTGTAACTAAAATATTAGACATATGTTTAATATGGATAATGTTTTATTATATATTTAAAAGTTTTAAAAATAATGTTAAGATGGTCCTTATTTTAAAAGGTGTAATAATTTTAATATTAGTTAAAATTTTAAGTAATATACTTGATTTATATACAGTAGGTATTTTACTTGAATATGTTGTTTCTTGGGGACCTATAGCGCTCATTGTTATTTTTCAACCAGAAATACGTACAGTTTTGGAACAAATTGGTAGAAGCCAATTACTTGGAAGACATAAAGTTTTAACTGTTGACGAAAGAGAAAAAGTAGTATTTGAAATAATGAATGCAATAGAACATTTAAAGAAACAAAGAATTGGTGCTTTAATTGTTATTGAAAGAAATATGTCTTTACAAGAATACATTATTCCAGCTACAAAGTTATATGCTGATATTTCAAGCCAATTATTAGAAGCAATATTCTTACCTCCTAATCCATTACATGATGGTGGGGTAATTATTCAAGGAGATAAAGTTACATGTGCAGGAGCAGTTTTTAAAACTAGTATGAATCCTGATGTAAATAAAAAATTAGGAACAAGACATAGAGCAGCATTAGGTGTTGCTGAAGAAACTGATGCAATTGCCTTAGTTGTTTCTGAAGAAACAGGAAGAATTAGTATTGCTTGTGATAACTATTTACATTACAACTTAACTTTAGAAGAATTTAGAGTAATGCTTTTAGATGAATTAAAACCTAAAGCAGAGGTATTCTATGATGCCGATGAAGGGATAGGTGAAGAAGATGAGTAAGATTTTAATTATATTCACCCCTTTTATTAAATTAGCAAAATTGATATATAAAATTATAGATAAAATAGTAATAACTCCAATTAGTAGATTAATTTATAAAATTGGAGAAATATCTAAGGACAATAGTGGTAAATTTGAAAGAATACTTAATCGACCTAATGTCCTAATTTATATTTCACTTTTATGTGCTATAGCAGTATTTTTACTTGTAGATAGTCAAGTAATTAGTTTTACAGAAAGAGAAGCTGAAATAATAACTGACCAAAAAGTATCTGTAGTTTATAATAAAGAAGCTTATGTTGTTGAAGGAGTTCCAGAAACAGTTGATATAACTTTAATTGGAAATAAATCATCAATATATTTAGCAACTCAATTAGGAGAACATGAAGTAGTACTTGACTTATCAAAATATAGTGCTGGTACATATAAAGTAAAATTAAAATATAATCATTCAGTTCAATCCGTTAATTATAAACTTGATCCTTCTACTATCACTGTAAAGATAAGTGAAAAAGTAAGTGAAACAAGAACACTTGGATATGATTTAATGAATGAAAATAAATTAGATAGCAAATTAAGTATTAGTAATGTCTCACTAGACACAAGCGAAGTGGTAGTAAAATCTAGTAAAGAAATATTAGAGAAAGTATCTGTAGTAAAAGCTTTAGTAGATGCTTCTAAAATAGATTTAAAAGAGTCGGGTAATTTTACTCTTGAAGATATACCATTAGTTGCTTATGATCAAGCTGGAAATATGCTTAAAAATGTTGAAATGGTTCCATCTAAAGTAACTGCAACTGTAACAATTGATTCATATCATAAGTCAATACCGGTAAAAGTTGTTACTAAAGGTGAAATGAGTAATGGTAAAGCTATTCAAAATATTACCTCATCCGTAACTGACGTAGTTGTTTATGGGGAAAAGTCCATTGTTGACAATATTCCTTATATAGAAGCTACATTTGATATAAACGGATTAGATGGAGAAAAAACAAAAAGTTTGAATTTAACTAAACCTGCAGGAGTAAGGTATATGTCTCAAACAAAGACAAATGTTACAGTATCTGTAGGAACAGAAACTCAAAGGGAAATTGCCAATGTTCCTGTTCAAACTATCAACTTGGGTGAAAAATATTCTGCATCAGCTGCAACTGTACAAGATAGAACAATAACTGTGTTAGTTAAAGGAGTTGAAGCAAATTTAGCAGATATAGATGCCTCTAAGGTAACCGCTTTTGTCGACTTAAATGGTTTAAAAGCCGGAACTCATACAGTTAAAGTAACAGTTGAAATTGATGATGAAAGAGTTAAAGTTCAACCAATTAAGACAGAAATAAATGTAAAAGTAGTTGAAAATTAGTTTTTAACTACTTTTTTTATGATATAATTTTTTTAAGGTGAAGAATATGAAAAAGGGTTTTACATTAATTGAACTTTTAGCAGTTTTAGTTATTTTAGGTTTATTAATTGTAATTGCTATACCAACCTATGTAACTATATTTAATGGGATAAGAAGAGATGCTTTAGAAACTAAAATAACTGAGGTAGAAACTGTTGCGTTAAAATATGGTAGTACAATAAAAGATGAAATAAAAAATAATGTATGTAAACATGTTAGTATCAATGATTTGATAAAAAAAGGTTTATTAACATCTGATTCAAAAACAAGGAATCAAATTAATAATCCAGTTACGAATACTCCTTTAGAAGGTGAAGTTCTAGTTTGTTATGACAAAAATGAAATGGATATAGTAGCCAATTATGTAACTCAATATAAACAAAATAAAATATATTATAAGGGAGATAAAGTAAACATTGGCTTTAAAATATATAAATGCTTAAGTCAAATAAATTCTGGAAATTATGATATAAATAATTTAAGTCAATTTGAACTTATTTACAGTGGTGAATAGAATACTCGTTTTTTTTTCTTAAATATGATAATATTATAAATAGGTGATACTATGAAAAAGGTAATAATGGTTATCTTAGATGGTTTTGGACTTAATGATCTTGAAAATGGAAACGCTATAAAAGCTGCAAATATGGAAACATTCAATAACTTATTTAAAGAATATCCTCATTCTGTATTACAAGCAAGTGGTGAATATGTAGGTTTGCCAGATGACCAATTTGGTAACAGTGAAGTGGGTCATTTAACCATTGGCGCAGGAAGAAGAATAAAACAAGATTTACTAAAAGCAAATGAACTTTTAGGATCTCCTTCAATTGAACAAAATGATAAATTAATTGAACTTGTTAATCATACAATTAATAATAATTCTACATTACATTTATGTGGACTTGTTTCAGATGGAAGAGTACATTCTGATATAAAATATATGAAAAATATTTTAGGTCATTTAAAGAACATGGGTGTAAAAAAAGTTAAATTTCATGCTATAACTGATGGAAGAGATACTAAAGTTGATTCCTCAATTGGATATTTAACTGAATTAGAAAATGTCATGAAAGCTTTAAATATTGGTAAAATTTCAACAGTTTGTGGAAGATATTATGCAATGGACAGAGATAATAAATGGGAAAGAACTAAAGTATACTCTGATTTATTATTAAAAGGTGTAGGTATTAAAATAAGAACATTTAAAACTGGAATAGAAGCATGTTACAAAAAAAATCTAACTGATGAGTTTTTACCACCACTTATATTAGATGAAGATGCTACTATAAACAATAATGATGCATTTTTGTGGTTGAATTTTAGAGGAGATAGAAGTAGACAAATATTAACAGTATTAAAAAACGAAGATTTCCAAGAATATAAAGTAAAGAAAATAGATAATTTAAAAATTCTTGCTATAACTGATGTACCTGGAGCAAAATTAACCAATAAAGAATATTTAATTGAAAATGAAGAAATTTACTCTTTAGGAGTATATTTATCTGATTTAGGATTAAGACAAGCGCGTATTGCTGAAACCGAAAAATTTGCTCATGTTACGTATTTCTTTAATGGTGGAGGAAAAGTAAAAATAAAAGGATGCGATAATTTTCTTATTCCTTCAAAGAAAGTAAAAACATATGATTTAACTCCAAATATGAGTGCATTAGAGGTAACTGAACAAGTCTTAAAATGTTTAGGAAAAGATTATGATTTCATTTTAGTAAATTTTGCTAATCCAGATATGTTAGGTCATACAGGTGTAATTGATGCTACAGTTAATGGTCTTAAAACAATTGATGAATGTCTTTCAAGAATAGTTGAGGCAGTTGATAACAACTTCTATAAATTAATAATAACAGCAGATCATGGTAACTGTGATGAAATGATAAGAAAAGATGGAAGTATTTCTACAACTCATTCTATTTATCCTGTACCTTTTATTTTAAGAGACAAACATGTTTCATTAAAACATAAAGGTGATTTAACAGAAATTGCTCCAACAATATTAAAATATATGGATATAGCAATTCCATCAGAAATGAAAGATACTAAAACTTTGTTTGTAGAAGAAGATTAAAGAGAGGTTAATTATGAAATTTGATAAGAGTATATTAAGGGAAGCTGACATCAGAGGTGTTTATGGAACTCAAATAAAACCAGCATTTGCAACAAGATTAGGTCTTGTCTTTGGTAGTTATTTAAGAACTATAAATGTTAAAACAGTTGTTGTTGGTCATGATAATAGAATAGGTGGAGTTGAGCTTTCAAAAAATTTAGTTGATGCTTTAACAAGTACTGGAATTGATGTAATATTTATTGGTCTTGTTACAACTCCAATGTTAAATTTTGCATCTAGAGAATTAGGTATTGAATATGGAATTATGGTTACAGCTAGTCATAATCCAGCATGCGATAATGGATTTAAATTATTTGGTAAAAATTATCAACATTGTGACTATGATGAATTAAAAATAATATATGATGCTTTATCTAATCGTGAATACAAAATTTATACTGGTAAAGGTACAATAAAAAATTTAGAGATAAATGATTTATACTCCAAACGTATGCGTGAATATATATCACTTGGAAATAGAAAAACGAAAGTAGTTGTTGATCCTGGAAATGGAACAGCTTCTATAATTGTAAAAAAAATATATAATAGATTTCCTTTTGACGTAGTTTTTATAAATGATGTATCCGATCCAACTTTCCCAAATCATCATCCAGATCCAAATGTAAAAGCAAATATGAAACAATTATGTGATGCTGTAATTGAACATTCAGCAGATTTAGGCCTTGCTTATGATGGGGATGCTGATAGATGTGGATTTGTTGATAACAATGGTGAAGTAATTGATGCTGATATTTTAATGGCTTTAATGTGTAAAAATATTTTAAAAACAAGTGAAAATAAAACTGTATTAATAGATGTAAAATGTTCAAATACTTTAAGAGATGAAATACTAGCTTGTAAAGGGACTATTTATTTAGATACACCATCAAGTGCTAAACAAGAAAGAGATATGGAAGAAAATAATATTGTTTTTGGTGGGGGATATTCAAATCATATTTTCTTTAGAGATAAACATCCTGGATATGATGATGGAATATATGTTGGATTACGTGTACAAGAACTTTTAAGTCATACAAAATTAAATTTAACAGATATGTTAAAGAAACTTAATACTTATTATCATACAGATGAAATAAAAGTAAAAACTACAGATGAATTAAAATTTAAAATAGTAGATGCAATTAAAGAATACGCATTAAATAACAATTACAATATTGATACTACTGATGGAGTAAAAGTTATAAAAACCTCTTCTTGGGGACTTTTAAGAGCAAGTAATACTGGACCAAATCTAACATTAAGATTTGAAGCAACAACTAAAGAAGAATTAAAAAATATTCAAAAAGAATTTATGAATGTATTAAGCAAAATAATGAATAAGTAGATTCAATTTTGCTTTTTTTATGCTAATATGTTAATATATACTGCAACAAAAGAGGGGAAATAATGGAAAAAGAAGCTTTTGAATATAAAAATCTGATTGAAATAAAAAAAATGTCTTTAGAAGAATTAAATTCTTATTATAGAATGCTTAGAAAATATGAATTTGAAACTGGTAAGGAATTAAACTCCAGTAATATTAAAAAGAAAATTCACTTTTTGACAATGTTGATTTTAAAAATTGATAGATTAACTACAGGAAGAAAACTAATTGTATTTGATGATAAAAGAGAGAAAAATATTGATAAAGGTAAGGTATATGCAGCTAGTCATGTTGGAAGATATGATATTGAATCTGCAATGGAAGCAATAAATGATCAATCTTATTTTGTTATGGGTGATCCTGGAGAAACATATAGAAATTTTGAAGGTTTCTTTTTGGAAAATATTCATGGAAGAATATGTGTAGATACTGGGTATCAAGTATTTGATTTAATTATGAAAAAGAAAAATGGAATTGAGCTAACTTTAGAAGAACAAGAAAAAGTTGATGAATATAAATTGGATAGACATATATGTGAAGTTAATTGTACAAAAAGAATAAAAGCTAAAGATAATATTTTGATATTTCCGGAAGGAGCATGGAATATTACTGATAGACTAACTCAGTCAACATTTCCAGGTGCTGCCAAAATAGCTGTAAATGGTGATGGAGTGATAATCCCAATTGGTATTATCAGAGATGGTAAAGAGTATCATGTAAATATAGGAAAAGAATTTGATATTAGTGGAGCTCAAAAAAGTGATATATTAGCTATTAATAATGAGTTAAAGGAATTATTGAATACTTTAAAAGGAAAAATGATTTTTACTGATAACAGCAAGATTTATAAACGAAGTGATTTTGGAACTCCTGAACAAAATATTAAAGAAAATCAAGATGATATAATGAGTGAAACAACAAATAGCTATACAATAGATGTCATCGAAAAATCAAGATTTTTTGATCAAAATTATCCTGAAAATGTTTTCGGAAAAACTTTAACTAAAAGACTTTAATATAAGGTCTTTTTTTGTTATAATACTCACTAGAATAGGTGATGAAATGAGTGGAGTATGGTTACCAGTTGGTGCAATAATAATATCATTATTTTTAGTTGTCATCTTTTTTATTAAAGGATCGGTTGAAAATAAGGAGACTAAAATATATTCTGTATTAGCAAGTTTAAACTTAGTTTATTCGATTTTAGGTGTAGCTATTTATATTTACGCCATGAAAGTTGGAAATCTTTATATTACAGGGGTTATTCAATCATTCTATTTAGTAATTATGGATTTAATGCTTTATTATATGTTAAGATATGTTATTGAACTAAATAATTTAAGTAAAAAAGCAAACAAAATTATAAAAACCACATTAGGCATTGTCACAAGTATAATAATATTACTTATACTTGCGTTACCTATGGATACAATAATTTCTGGAGAAACCGTAGATTTAAATGGACCTGCTTATTATGTGGCTATGATTGAAGTAGTTTCATATATGATTTTAACAGTTATTTTTTGTATAAGATTTTTTGTAAAACAACGAGAAGGAATAAAAAAAATAGTTCCTTATATTTCTTTGCTTGTTATGTTTTTAATGGGAATGATTTTAAGAATTTATTATCCTGAAGTCATAACAGAAACATTTATTTTCTCATTTTATTTTCTAATAATGTATTTTACAATAGAAAATCCAGATGTGAAAATGATAAGAGAATTAGAAGTGGCAAAAGATACAGCAGAAAAAGCTAACCGAGCAAAATCGGATTTCTTAAGCAGTATGTCACATGAAATAAGAACTCCATTGAATGCAATAGTAGGTTTATCAGAAGATATAACAATGTATAAAGATGAAGTACCAAAAGAAGTATATGAAGATTCAATTGATATACAAAATGCATCACATACTCTTCTTGAGATTGTAGGTAATATCTTAGATATTAATAAAATAGAATCAGATAAAATGGAAGTAATAGAAAATAAATATAATTTCAGAGAAGAAATAGAAGGAATGGTACGAGTAACAATTACAAGAATAGGAGAAAAAAATATAAATTTTCACTTATATATAGCAGAAGATATACCATACGAATTAATTGGAGACAAAGGAAAAGTAAAAGAAATAATAAATAACTTATTAACAAATTCAATTAAATATACAGATGAAGGTGAAATAAATTTAAAAATAACATGTGTAAATGATTTAAATAAAAATAAAAGTAATTTAATAATAAGTTGTCAAGATACAGGAAAAGGAATAAAGGCAGAAAATATAAATAGATTATTTACCAAGTTTGATAGACTTGATGTAGAAAAAAACACAACAACAGAAGGAACAGGATTAGGTCTAGCAATAACAAAAGGCTTAACTGAAATGATGGGTGGAAAAATAAACGTTCAATCACAATATGGAAAAGGATCTATATTTATAGTAACAATACCACAAAAAATAGCCGAAATAGAAATGCCATTAACAAATACTCAAGTAATAAATATTAAAAGAATAAATGAAGAATTAGTAGAAAGTTATAAAGGAAAAAGAGTATTAATAGTAGATGATAATAAGTTAAATATAAAAGTAGCAAAAAAAGCAATAGAGAATTTCGGATTTATAATAGATGAAGCTACAGACGGAGTAGAATGTTTGGAGAAAGTAAAAAATAATCCAAGATATGATTTAATACTAATGGATATAATGATGCCAAATATGAGTGGAGAAACATGTTTAAAAAAATTAAAGGAAGATGAAACATTTGATACACCAGTGGTAGCTTTAACTGCAGATGCAATAGCAGGATCAAAAGAAAAATATATAAGTGAAGGATTTAAGGATTACATACAAAAACCATTTTCTAGAGATCAAATAAAAGAAAAATTAAGTAAAATTTTTAAAAAGTAAGATAGAATACTTACTTTTTTTCTTGACTAATAATAATCAGTTTGTTATTATCTAAATGCAACTTATTTGCATTTAGGAGGATTTTATGTTAGATGTTTTAAAGGATACAATTTTAGATACAATTAAATTATTACCATTTTTATTTGTAGCGTTTTTAATTATTGAATTTATTGAACATAAATTGAATAATAAACAAGAAAATATCGTCGCTGCATCAGGTAAATTCGGACCTATTATAGGTTCACTTCTTGGAGCAGTACCACAATGTGGATTTTCTGTTCTTGCAACTAATCTTTATATTACAAGAATAATTTCATTAGGAACTTTAATAAGTATATACTTATCCACTAGTGATGAACTTATTCCAATAATGATTTCTCATAATGCACCAATTCATAAAATATTGAGTATTGTTCTTATTAAAGTAATCATTGGTATGATTTTTGGAATATTAATTGATTTATTTATAAAAAAAGAAAAGCAAAGTAGTTTTGTTTTATGTAAAGATGAAGAATGTGACTGTGAACATTCAATAATAAAATCAGTAATTATTCATACTTTAAAAATATCATTTTTTATATTTTTAATTACATTTGCAATTAATACATTATTTGAATATGTAAATCTAGATTTCATATCTGCTCATTTAAAAGGAAACAAAATATTAACACCATTCATTTCTTCATTAGTTGGATTAATTCCAAACTGTGCTTCATCTGTTATGATAAGTGAACTTTATTTAAACAATTTAATTACTTTAGGAACGACTCTTTCTGGGCTTTTAACTGGAAGTGGAGTAGCAATAATGGTACTTATACATAAAAATAAAAATAAGAAAGAAAACTTATTTATTTTAAGTTTAATATATTTTATCGGTGTTGCTTGTGGAATAGTATTTAATTTATTAGGTGTATAATGGAACAAATATTAAAAGATCATAATTTAAAAGTTACTAAAAATAGATTATTAATATTAGAATATATAAAAAGAAAAAAATATATAACTTTAAATGAATTACTAGAATTAAATATTGATAAATCAACTATATATAGAATTATAGATATTTTTGTTAACAATAATATAATTGATATAATAAATTTTGAAAATGAAAAAAAATATACTTTATCTCAAAAACATTTTCATATCTTAAAATGTATTGTTTGTCACAATCAAACTGAAATAGATATGTGTCCTTTTGATAAAAGTAATTATAAAGATTTTATAATAACTAAACATTCGGTTATTATTGAAGGAATATGTAAAAAGTGCCAACAAAAAAACTGATATTTAATCAGTTTTTATTATGCTTTCTAAAGCTAGTATAATCATATTATCTAAATGTTTTTCTCTCATTTCTGGAGAAACAACTGTTGGATCAAATTTAGAATCAACTATAGTAATAAGCATACTTGCTTTCTTTTCACAAATTCTTGCAATATGAAATATTCCAAATCCTTCCATTTCAGTTGCTAGTAATTCATCTTTTATTGGACAAGAGTTAATAATATGATCTATTGGAGCATATACATCAAAAACATCACTTGTTAAAGTTGGACCAACATGAATATCTATATTTAATTCATCAGCAGTTTTCTTAATTACATCATTCATTTCTCTATTTGACTCAATGAATTTATCAGTATAACCTCCCCATTGATAAGCAATAGAAGATTCTGAATAAGCCCCAGTTGATAAAACAGTATCTAAAATATGAACATTATTTTTATCAGCACCAGCCGAACCAATTCTAATAATTTTTTCAACATCATAAAACTTGTAAAGTTCATATGCATATAAAGAAGCACTAGGGCAACCCATACCTGAACCAACAACACTTACACGTTTTCCTTTATAATAACCTGTAAACGCATACATATTTCTTATTTTATTTACTAATCTTACATTAGTTAAAGATTTCTCAGCAATATATTTTGCTCTAAGAGGATCTCCGGGAAATAAAACCAAAGGAGCTATATTTTCTTTTTCAGTCACTATGTGTACTGGTTCCATATCATCACCATATTAATATTATCACATTTATGCTATAATTTAATTATAAAAACGATTATTTTACGTATACTAAAAACGAGGTGAACTTAATGGAATATAAAATCTATAATGCTGGTTCTTACAATATCCATACTATAAAAACTGATAAATTTAAAACAATTAAACTTGACATAATATTAAGAAATAACTTTGATCCTAAAAACTCTGAATTAAGAAGTCTATTATTTGATATATTATCTGAAAGTACAAAAAAATATGATACAAAAAGAAAACTTGCTTTAAAATATGAATCTTTATATAATGCAGTTTCTAACATTGATACTATGTTACTTGGTCAAATGATTTTAACAGATATATCTATTGAGTTTATAAATCCAAAATATACAAAAGAAGACTTTTTAGAAGAAGCAATAAAAATGCCTTTTTCTCTTTTATTTGAACCAAATATAAATAATTATGAATTTGATGCCAAAACTATTTTACTATGTAAAAAAAGATTAATAGAAAAAATTGATTCTATCAAAGAAAATCCAAGTAGATATGCAATATTACAGGCATTAAAGAAAATGAATCCTACTTCTTTAACTTCAAGACCAATTTTAGAAAATAAAGATACTATAAACAATGCTACAAACGAATCTTTATTAAAATTATATGAAGAAGTTTTAAAGCATGATTATGTTGATATTTTTATAATAGGTGACTTTGATAATAATAAAATAGTAGATTTAATAAATAAATATGCAGCATTTAAAACTATAAAAAATCATGAATTAAAAATATATAATGAAAATAAAACAAGAAGATTACCTCAAAAAGTTAAAGAAAATTCTTCTAATAGTCAATCTCAATTAGTCGAAGTTTATAATGCCGTTAATTTAACTGATTATGAAAAGAAATATGTTTTACCAATATATGATATGATTTTTGGTTCATCATCTCTAGAGTCTAAATTATATAAAAATCTACGTACAAAAAATTCTCTTTGTTATGGTTTAATTTCATCCTATCAAAGATATGATAATATTTTAGTTGTAGCTACTAGTTTAGATAAATCCAATGAAGAAAAAGCAATAAAATTAATAGATAAAACATTTAAAGAAATGACTACTTCTTTAAAAGACGAAGAAATAAAAAGAGCAATTGATTTAAAAATATCTAGTTTAAATATGTTTATAGATTACCAAGGTAAAATACTTGAACTATATTTATTTAAATATTTAAACTTAGCTGATGATTATGAAACAATGATAAATACATTTATGAATGTTAAAAAAGCAGATATTTTAGCTGTTGGAAAGAAAATTAAGAAAAATACTGTGTATATATTAACTGCTGGAGGTGAAGAGTATGAATAAAATATTTGTTGAAGGTCCAAATGAGTATGTACTTCATGAAAAACTACCTAATGGACTTGATATATATATGTTACCTAATAATAAAGTTCAAACTTATTATTTAACCTTTTCAGCAAAGTTCGGTTCAGTTATAACTGATTTTAAATTTGAAGGAGATAAAACTTATAAACATATACCGGTGGGTGTTGCTCATACTTTAGAACATTTAACATTTTATACAGAAGATGGAGATGCATCAACATTTTATGCTAATAATGGTGCTAAAAGTAATGCTTATACATCTACTCATATAACCTGCTATGAAGTATTTGGTTATAATAAATTTAAAGAAAATCTAGAATATTTATTAGATTATGTTCAAACACCTTACTATACAGAAAAAATGGTTAATGATGAAAAAGGTATAATAACTGAAGAAATAAAAATGTATGAAGATGATCCTGAAAGTGTCTTAATGAGTGCAGCAAATGAATGCTTATATGTAAATGATAATAGAAAAAATTTAGTAACTGGAACAAAAAATGATGTTAAAAAAACAACTGTAAAAGATATAGAACTTGCTTATAATACTTTTTATTATCCAGCAAATATGTTTGTTTGTTTAACAGGTAACTTTAATCCAGATGAAGCTCTTGCTATTATAGAAGAAAACCAAGCAAAGAAAACATTTAAAGAACAAAAGAAAATTATTGTTAAAAAAATAAGAGAACCAAAAAATGTAGCATATTCTTACAAAGAAATAAAAAAGGATGTGTCGATTCCTAAAACTGAATATGCATTAAAATTACCACTTTCCTCATTCACTAAAGCTGGTATTAATGAACAAACCTTACTTACTGCATTAAATATTATATTAAATATGAATTTTGGAAGTACAAGTTTATTTAGAGAACAATTAGTTGATGGAAATATAATAAATGATGATTTAGTTTATTATGCAAGTGTATGTGGAAACTATTTAGTAATTGAATTTTTATGTGAAACACATTATCCAAAAAGATTTGCTAGTTTATTAGAAGAAAAATTAAACAATTTAATTATTGATGAAGAAGAGTTTAATAGCAAAAAAAGAGTTGCTATTTCTAATTTAATTTTAGTATTTGAAGATATTGAAAGAGCAAATGAATTTATATCATCAGGAATAATAAAACATAATGAAGTTCCAACTTATTTATATGATGTTTATAACTCATTAAATATTAGCACTTTAAAAAATGTATGTAAAAAAATAAACACTAAAGTAAAAACTATAGTAGTAGTTAAAGAAAATAATAAAACTGATCAAAAAAAGAAGTAATTTGAACATTCTCTCCAATATATATAAGTGAGGAGGGAAATATGAAAGCAAAATTAAAGTATATAGTTGTAGCAGTTTTAATACTTGTTGTAGTTGCTATTTATTTAGTAATGACTCAAAAAAGTTCAAATGTTGTTGTAGCAGAAGAAGTTGATTCAAAAGTAAAAGAAGAAATTAAGGATACTTCTGAAAGTGTTTATGTTGATATAAAAGGATGCATTAAAAAGCCAGGAGTTTATAAAGTAGATAAAACATCTATAGTTAATGATGTTATTAAACTTGCAGGTGGATTTACTAAAAATGCCTATACTAAAAATATTAATTTAAGTAAACATATAAGTGATGAAATGGTTATATATGTTTTTAATAAAAAAGATTTTACAACAACAACAGTAAAAAATGAAGTTTCTTTTACAACTGAAGTAATTAATTATGACAATTGTATAACAACAAAAGAAGCAACAACTAAAAGTGATATAATAAATATCAATACAGCTTCAAAAGAGGAATTAATGGGCATTTCGGGAATTGGCGCAAGTAAAGCTGATTTAATAATTGCTTATAGATTAGAACATAAATTTTCAAAAATTGAAGATATAATGAATGTTTCCGGAATTGGAGAAAGTTTATTTGAAAAAATTAAAAAATATATTACAGTTTAAATATATTTTTTTTATTGTCCTTTTATGTTCTATATTTTTATCTTTTGTAAGAATTGAAAATAATAAAGTAAGCATTTCTTCTTCGTTTGAAGGTGTATTAAAAGATTATAAAATAGATGGTGATAAAGTAAGCTTTATTTTAAAAAATAAAACTAAATTAAAATGTACTTATTATGCAAGTACAGAAGATGAATTAAATAATATAAAAAAATGGAATTTAGGAATAACTTTAAAAGTAGATGGTGAAGTAGGTTCTCCAGGTAATAATACTATACCTAATACATTTAATTATTCTAAATATTTAAAGTCAAAAAATATTTTTAAAATTATGACTGTTCAAAACTATAAAGTTATTAACAAAAACTTATCACTTATATATAAAATAAAAAATAAAATTATAAAAAGAATTTCTAAATATAAAAGTAATAATTATTTAAGTGCTTTTATTTTGGGGGATAAGTCATATTTAAAAAGTGAAATTAAAAGTATGTATCAAGATTTAGGAGTATCTCATATATTTGCAATATCCGGAATGCATATTACTTTAATAACAACTATATTATTTTTTATGTTAAAAAAAGTAAAAGAAAATATTAAATATTTAATTATTATATCTTTTCTAATAATATATATATTTTTAACAGATTACCAAGCAAGTGTATTAAGAAGTGTTTCTTTTTTTGTATTAAGTTTTATTAATAAAAAGTATTTGTTAAATATTGATAAAGTAAATTTGTTTTTCCTTTCAATAACTATACTAATGTTAATATTTCCTAATTTAGTTTATGATGTAGGCTTTCTTTATTCAACGTCTATTTCATTTACTTTAATTAGATTTTCCAATTTAATAAAAGGTAACTATATAATAAGTTTAATTATTATATCTACAATATCTTTTTTAGTAAGTTTGCCGATAACTATAAATAATAATTATGAAATAAACATATTTTCAATTATAAATAATATATTTATTGTTCCATATATAAGTTTGCTTTTATATCCTTTGAGTATATTAACTTTTTTTATATATCCACTTGATGGATTAATGTTAATATTTTCAAATATTGTTGAAGATATTTCTATGTTTTTAATCAATTTTCAATTAGTCGTACCTAAAATACCAATAATAATAATTATTATTTATTACAGCTGTTTATACGTTTTCTTTTCTACATATAAGAAACATTATTTATTATTTGCAATACTTATAATATTTATTAATAAAAGTTTGTATATATTAGATAATAATATGTATATTTATTACCTAGATGTATCTCAAGGAGATTCAACTTTAATAAAATATAAAAATGAAGCAATTTTAATTGATACTGGAGGTAAGGTAAGTTTTAAAACTGAAAAGTGGAAACAGAAAACAAAATACTATATAACAGACTCAACTATGTTGTTTTTAAAAAGCATAGGAATAACAAAACTAAATACACTTATTACTACTCATGGTGATTATGACCATATGGGAGAAGCAACAAACTTAATTAATAATTTTAAGGTAGAGAAAGTAATCTTTAATTGTGGAGAATATAATGATTTAGAGAATGAATTAATCAAAGTATTAGATAGGAAAAAGATTAAATATTACTCATGTATTAAGAAGTTAAATAGTGATAATAATAAATTATACTTTTTACAAACAAAAGAATATGATAATGAAAATGAAAATTCAAATGTAATTTATTTTAAATATAATAACTTTAAATTTTTATTTATGGGAGATGCAGGAATAGACAAAGAAAAAGACATTATAGAAAAATATAACTTATCTAATATTGACATTTTAAAAGTAGGACACCATGGATCTAAGACAAGTAGTAGTGAATATTTTATTGATGAGATAAAACCAAAATATTCTATCATTAGTGTCGGTAAAAATAATCGTTATGGACATCCGAATAAAGAAGTATTGAATAATCTAGAAAACACAAAAATATATAGAACTGATAAAAATGGAACTGTTATGTTTAAAATTAAAAATAATAAATTAAAAATTAAAACATGCAATTCGTAGGAGGGAGAATGATAATATGAATGAAATAAAAGAGTATACAACAAATTTATTTGAAGACATTAAACATATAGATGAATTTGGTAATGAATATTGGTTAGCAAGAGAATTACAAAACATTTTAGGATATAATCAATGGAGGAGTATAAATGAGTTGATTAAAAGATCTAAAATTGCATGTTTAGAAAGCAAATACAACATAGATTATCATTTTGCGGTACAACGCAAAATGATAAAACTAGCAAAAGGTGCAACAAGAAATATAATAGATTATAAATTATCAAGATATGCATGTTACTTAATTGTTATGAATGGAAATCCTAAAAAAGAAATTATAGCTTTAGCTCAAACTTATTTTGCCATTCAAACGAGAAAGCAAGAACTATCCGAAAAAGAATATAATGAACTAACCGAAGATGAAAAAAAATTATATAGAAGAAATCAAGCCAAAAAAGGCAATTATAATTTAAATAAAACAGCAGTTAATAGTGGAGTAAAAGATTTAGCTAGATTTCATAATGCTGGATATAAGGGATTATATAATGGTGAGACAGCAGATGATATTTTTAAAAGAAAGAAACTAAGATATAGAGAAGATATTTTAGATAACATGGGTAGTGAAGAACTAGCAGACAATATATTTCGAATTGCTCAAACTGATGCTAAATTAAAAAGAGATAATGTAGACAATGAATATACTGCAAATTCGGTTCATTACGAAATTGGGAAAATAGTAAGAACGGCAATTAAAGAAGCAGGTGGAACTGTGCCAGAGGATTTACCAACCCCAGATAGAAGTTTAAAAGAATTAAAAAAAGGAAAAAACTAGGTATTACTCTTGTATTAAGAAATTAAATATTGACGTTTTAAAAGTTGGTCATTATGGATCAGACACAAGTACCAGTGAATATTTTATAAATAAAATAAAATATTTAATTATCCCTGTAGGTAAGAATAATAGATATGGCCATCCAAAAGAATATGTATTAAATACTATAAAAAAATAGTAATGTTTATAGAACAGATAAAAATGGAAGTATTATGTTTAAAAATAAAAGCAATAAATTAAAAATTAAAACATATAAGTCATAGAAAGGAGTAATATGAATTATTATATTGAAATAAAAAATGAATTAATAAATAATGAAATTAATAAAAAAGCTAAAAGCTATTCAATTAATAGAAGTGATTTAGACACTTACTATAAAGTTGGGAAAATGATAAGTTTAGCCGGTAGACATTATGGAAAAGGAATAATTAAAGAGTATTCAAAAAGATTAACAGAAGAATTGGGAAAAGGATATAGTAAAAGAAATTTATGGTTGATGTTAAGATTTTATGAGTTAAAAGAAAAAATGCAGACAGTGTCTGCACATTTATCTTGGTCACATTATTGCGAGTTATTGTCTTTTGAGAATACTGATAAAATTAATTACTATATAAACTTGACAAAAACAAATAATTTATCAGTTAGGCAACTTCGTAAAAAATCTAATGAATATGAAAGATTACCAGAAAATGCTAAAAACAAATTATTAAGTCAAAACAAATCGGTTATAACTGATTTTGTAAAAAATCCGATATTAATAAAAAAGTATAATAATACTGATATCATAACAGAAAGACTATTGCATAAATTAATACTTGAAGATATAACTTTATTTATGAAAGAATTAGGAACTGGTTTCTGTTTTATTGATAATGAATATAAAATCAAGTTGGATGATAGACATAACTACATAGATTTATTGCTATATAATATTAAGTATAAATGTTATATAGTTGTAGAATTAAAGGTTACTGAACTAAAAAAAGAACATACTGGTCAGATTATGACATATATGAACTATATTAATGAGAATATCAAAACAATTGATGAAAATGATACGGTAGGTATAATTATTTGTAAACAGGATAATGAGTATGTTATAAAGTATTGTTCTGATAATAGAATAATTGCTAGAAAATATGAATTGGTGTGATATGACTTTTAGACAAAATATAACTGTCGGTTAAATAACTTTCAAAAATAATACGAAAATGGATATATTACAAAAAAAATAGTTTTTTTCAAACTATAATATATTTACATTAACTAAATATATATCAAAGTCATAAAATATATTGTACGTTATATAACGTTTATATAGATTGAGCCATAAGCTGGCTCTTTTAATTTGACATGAATATAGAAAATGTTTATAATATCAATCACAAAAGAAGGGGTTAAATATGACAAGGGATAAATTCTTTGAACTTAAGATTGCATTAACTGAATATATTAGTAAGTATGGTATATATTATTCACCCGAATTATTAAAAAAATTACAAGAAAATTTTATTGCATCTTACGAATATAAAGGGTACATTAAATGTTATTTAATGGAAGCATATGAAGAATGTGGCTTATCAGATGGATTATATAAAAATTCGTATGGGGCATTTATTAAACATATGAAAGAAGACTGTGATATAAATAGTGATCTATTAGAAGTAGGATGTGGAATAATACCTTCTTTAGCCAAACGCTTAAAAAAAGAACAAAAAGAAGGAACCATTACAGTAATTGATCCTCTTGTAAAGATAAAAGATTATGGAAATTTAAATATAATCACAGGAAATTTTGATGAAAATACGGATGTAAAAAAGTATAACTTAATGTATGGACATTTTCCTTGTACAATAACAGAAGAAATGCTTAAATCATCTTTTAAAAATGATATAGATGCATATATTTTACTTTGTGGATGCCTTAAAGGAGGTTATATTAACTTCCATCATTATTTAACTGTAATTAATAATTTGTTATATAGACTTTCATTAGAAAGTGATAGATCTTATAAATTTATTAACTATCCTGATTTGCCTTATACAATAGTAAAAACATACAAATAAAAAAGTTATTGATTTTTATAAATCTTTATAATATAATTAACTAAGAAGTTTTTACTTGGTTTTGAAAGTCTCCGATTTTTTACTAAGTTTAAACCGATTAAAAAAAAGGAGGAATTGAAAATGGCTGTAACTAAAGAAAGAAAAGCTGAATTAATCAAAGAATTTGGTAAAAGTGAAAAAAATTCTGGTTCTACAGAAGCACAAATTGCTGTATTAACTGAAAGAATTAATGATTTAACTGAACATTTAAAAGTTCACATTCACGATTATCATTCAAAAAGAGGATTACAAATGATGGTTGGTAAAAGACGTAGTTTACTTGATTACTTAAAAGCAAAAGACGTTGAAGCTTATCGTGAGTTAATCAAAAAATTAAATATAAGAAAGTAGGCACCTGTTTTAAGTGCCTTTTTTTATTTAAAATTAGTAGAGGTGATGAAATGAAAAAAGTTTTTGAATACGATTTTAGAGGAAAAAAAATCGTAGTTGAACATGGAGAAGTTGCAAAGCAAGCTCATGGCTCAGTAGTAGTAAGATATGGAGACACAGTAATTCTATCAACTGTGGTAGTTGGAAATAATGCAAATATTTTAAGTGATTTCTTTCCACTTATGGTTTTATATCAAGAAAAATTATATTCAGTAGGAAAAATTCCTGGAGGATTTATTAAAAGAGAAGGAAGACCAACTGATGCTGCAACACTTGCTGCACGTATGATAGATCGACCTATGCGTCCAATGTTCCCTGAAGATTTTAGAAATGAAGTACAAATAGTAAATACAGTTTTATCTGTAGATACAGATAATTCTCCAGAATTAACTGCTATGTTTGGTTCATCTTTATGTACATGTATTTCTAAAATACCATTTGATGGTCCAATTGCTGGAGTAAAAGTAGGAAGAATAAATGGTAAATTTGTTATTAACCCAACTCCAAGCGAACTTGAAGAATCAGATATTGATTTGACTGTTGCTGGAACTAAAAAAGCAATTAATATGGTAGAAGCAGGAAGTAAAGAAGTATCAGAAGCAGATATGTTAGAAGCTTTAATGTTTGGTCATGAAGCAGTTAAAGAATTATGTGAATTCCAAGAAAGTATCATATCTGAAATAGGCCAAGAAAAAATGACTTATGAACATATAGAAATTGAAGATAGTTTAAGAAAAGAAATCTATGATTTAGCAGCTGAAAAATTAGACAAAGCAATGCGTATAAAAGAAAAACTAGAAAAATATGCAGCAATTGATGCCGTAAAAGAAGAAATAGTTTCTAAATATGAAAGTGAAAATAAAGAATCTTTAGATGCAGAAGAATTGGTTCTTTTAACAACTAAAGTTAAAATGGTTCTTGAAAATATTGAATATGATATTTTTAGAAGTATAACAGTTGATGAACATACTAGAAGTGATGGAAGAAAGATGGATGAAATAAGACCTCTTTCAACAGCGATTGATTTACTTCCAAGAACACATGGAAGTGCATTATTTACTCGTGGAGAAACTCAAGCTCTTGCTATAACAACTTTAGGTGCTTTAAACGAATATCAAGCTTTAGATGGAATCAGTTTAGAAGCTGAAAAACATTTTATGTTACATTATAACTTCCCAGCATTTTCAGTTGGAGAAACGGGAAGATATGGTTCTCCTGGAAGAAGAGAAATTGGACATGGAGCTTTAGGAGAAAGATGTTTAAAACAAGTAATGCCTTCTGAAGAAGAATTCCCATATACAGTTAGAGTAGTATCTGAAATACTTGAATCAAATGGATCATCAAGTCAAGCTACTATATGTGCAGGCTGTATGTCACTTATGGCTGCAGGTGTTCCAATTAAAGCACCAGTAGCTGGAATAGCAATGGGACTTATTACTTCTAAAGATGGAAGTAAATATCAAATATTAACAGATATTCAAGGAATGGAAGATCATTTAGGCGATATGGACTTTAAAGTAGGTGGAACAAGAAAAGGTATTTGTTCACTACAAATGGATATAAAAATAAAAGGTATTACTAAAGAAATCCTTGCAGAAGCTCTTGAACAAGCTAAGAAAGCACGTATGGAAATTCTTGATGTAATGGAAAAACAAATTAAAGAACCAAGAAGTGAAGTTTCTGAATATGCTCCAAAAACTGAAACATTTATGATTAATCCAGATAAGATAAAAGAAGTAATTGGTAAAGGTGGAGACACTATTACTAAGATTATTCTTGAGGCAAGCAATGTTAAGACTGTTCAAGATAAAGATGCAGTTAAAGTTGATTTAAATGATGATGGCCAAGTTATTATTTATCACACTAATAGAGATATTATTAATAAAACTGCGGAAATGATTAAAAATATTGCTCGAGAAGTAGAAATGGGAGTTAAATATACTGCTAAAGTAGTTAAAGTTGAAGACTTTGGATGCTTTGTTGAATTGTGGCCTGGATGTGAAGGACTTGTTCATGTTTCTCAACTTGCACATGAAAGAGTTAACAAACCTAGTGATTTAGTTAAAGTTGGAGATGAAATTGTTGTTGTATCACAAGGATATGATAATAGAGGAAGATTAAATTTAAGTAGAAAAGATGCTCTTCCAAAACCAAAAAAAGAAGAAAGTAAAACAACTGAAGAAAAGTAGTTTTACTTTTTTTATGTAAAATATTAAAGTAAATTAAAAATTTATAGAATATTTTGTCATTTTATGTTATATTTATCATAGTAAAAGATAAAATAATAAAAGGAGTGATATTTTATGAAAAAAGGATGCGGTAAGTTACTAGCAATTATTATGTCATTAGCTGCAGTATTACCAACAATAGCAAAAGCAGACGGATATGGTGAATATAAAAAAGGAGAAGAAAGAAATTTTTACACATCAGCTACAGATACTCAAGGAACAAGCTCAATGATTCTTGAAGATTCTGATACAGATAGTAAATTTGTTAAGTCATGGCTTATAGGTTTAAATGGATACACAAGTGATGTATTTGCTGATCCTAATATGAGTGAAGATGTAACAAAATTTGATCATACTGGTGCTTACAAATATTTAACAACTAACTTACTTCCTCAAAAAGGACTTACAGTTAGTAAAGATGAAACTTACTATAGTGCTTTAATAGACAATAATAGTAATCCTGTAGAAGGAAATTTAACATTAATTTCATTGGATGAAATAAAAGGGATTTTTGGAGTAAACCAAGATAATACAATTACTTCAGAATTTGCTATTAAAGTATTTAATTACTTAAAAGATAAAGCAGATACAAGCGTAAGACCTGAAGCAATGGGAAAATTTAAAGGTTTCTTCACTTCAACAGTTGAAGGAACTGATGTATATGTTGTGGAAATGGTAAAAGATGGAAACGATAAAATCACAAGTGCTGTATTAAAGAAAGTTCCATATGCTACTACTAATGGTTATGATTATGTTCCAGTTTTATATATGAACAAAGAACAAGATTGTAATAAAAAGCAAACTGAACAAAAATATGCATGTTATTCATGTGGTGAAGATTACACTTGGACAACTGTTGGAAGTCAAGCAGATACTTGTACATTAGTTGAAACAGTAACTTCAAAAGCTAATTGTGTTAAAAGCCCAAAAACTGGAGTTAAAGAATACGCATTAGAATTTGCTGTTGTTGCTGGAATTGGTCTTGCAGTTTTAGCTGTAGTTAAAAGAAAAGATTTATTTAGAAGCATTTAAGCACTAGCTTAGTGCTTTTTTTCTTGATTGAAAATATATATACTATATGGTATACTGAAATAGTATAAGAATAGAGGAAATATATGATAGTTAAAAATAAAACCAATATAATTATTCTTTCTGTTACATTATTATTATCAATATTTATATTTGTGTTTATTAAATTTTGTTACTTTGGTAATACTAAGATAGATGAACCACTTAAGAACGTAGTTAAATATTATGGGGGAGCAACTAATATACCTAAAATGGCAGTTGCTACAACTGTTAAAACTCAAACTACTTTAAGAGTTCCAATTGAAGAAAGAAATGAAGAAATAGAAAATATAAGTGATGAAGAGGATTATCAAATTATAGATGAACCAGAAATTATTGATGATGGCTCGATAATATATGAAGGCATGACTATAACTGAACTTACAAATAAATTAAATAGAAACTTAAATGATTATTTAACTAATACTGGTTACTATTTTGCTAAGTATACTAGAGATACAGGAATGGATCCATATTTAAGTGTTGCAATAGTTTTATTAGAAACTGGTTGTAAATGGAAATGTTCTTCTTTAACTACTGAATGTAATAATATAGGTGGTTTAAAAGGCGGTAATAGTTGTAATGGCAAAAGTTATAGCAAATATGATACGTTAGAAGAAGGAATAGAATCTTATCTAGGTATTATTTATAATAACTATTATTTACAAGGACTAGATACTCCAGAAAAAATGGGACCTAAGTATGCATATAGTGGAGAATGGGCAACTAAAGTTAATAACTATATAAGAGAAATTAGGGAAAACTAAAAGAGTTCGCTTGAACTCTTTTTATAATATGTCATCGTTATAACCTAAAGAAGACTTTTCAATATATATTGGTCTGTTTTTAGCTTCAATATAAGATTTAGAAATATATTCACCCATGATACCAATGACTAAAAGTTGAATACCACCAAGCAAAAGAATAACACACATCATTGTTGTATATGGAGGAAGTTTAGCATTATTAATAATTGCCCCAATAATAACGATAATTAGATATACAAGAGCAAATCCAGAAATAATACTTCCTAAAAATGTTGCAATTCTTAATGGTTTTGTTGAAAAGTTTATTAAACCATCTGTTGCATAATTAATTTGTTTTTTTAATCTAAATTTTGATTTTCCAAATTCACGCTTTCCAGCTTTATAATCCATATAATATGTATTGTAACCGACCCAAGAAAATAATCCTTTAGTAAATCTATTATTTTCACTCATACTTACAAGAGACTTAACAACATAATCTCTTAATAATCTAAAGTCACTAGCACCAGCTTTAAATTTTTGATCACAAGCTTTATTCATTATGAAATAAAAAGATTTCTTTAATGTTTTTGAAAGAAATGATTCATTACTATAATCATTAACCATTGCAACCATATCGTATTCTTCATTTTCTTTTAATACTTTTAACATGTCCTTAATTAATTTAGGGTTTTGTTGCATATCAGCATCAATTATACAAGCATAACTTGCCTTGGATCTTTTTAAACCTGCATATATAGCTGCATCCTTACCAAAGTTTCTAGAGAATCTTATTACCTTAATAATATTAGAGTTCTTCTTATATAAGCTTTCTAATACATTATAAGTATTATCTTTAGAACCATCATCTACAAATATAAGATTATGTTTAATATCGCTTAAATTTGTTTCTAATGTTTCATAAAGTTTTACCAGATTTTCTTCTTCATTATAGGCTGGAATTATTACATCAAGTTCCATATATTTCACCTCTATTAAATTATATCATGTATTTCTTTTTTTAGGGATATATAATAAAATGAAAAAAGTGCTAAAAAGTACTTGATTTTAATAGATTATTAATGTATAATTGTTCATAGTTTAACTGGCTGAGATGTGCAAGGTTGCTGATACACTAGGAGGAGTTGCTAAATAAACTAGTGTAATCAGGTTAATTTGTAACGGAGCTATGTTTATACAATGATATAGACGGAAGGAGGACATGTTTAATGTCAAAAGTTAGAATAAGATTAAAAGCTTATGATCACAGAGTTTTAGATAATGCTGTAGCTAAACTAATCGAAACTGTTAAACGTACTGGTGGAGAGGTTTCAGGACCAGTTCCACTACCAACAGAAATTCAAAAGATTACAGTATTAAAAGCTGTTCACAAATACAAAGACAGTCGTGAACAATTCGAAATGCGTACTCATAAGAGATTAATCGATATTAAAGATCCTAGTAAAGAAACTATGGATGCTCTAACTCGCTTAGATTTACCTAGCGGAGTTGAAATTAATATCAAAACTATATAATTAAAATAATAATGGAGGAAATGAAATGAAAGGAATCTTAGGCGTAAAAGTCGGAATGACAGAAAAATTTACGAAAGATGGAAAAATTATTCCTGTTACTATAGTTGAAGTTAAACCTAACGTTATTACTCAAATCAAAACTGTTGAAAAAGATGGATATAACGCTGTACAACTTGCTGTAGTTGATAAAAAGGAAAAAAATGCAACAAAGGCTGAAATCGGTCATGCAAAAAAAGCAGGTGTTGCTCCTAAGCGCTTCTTAAAAGAAATTAGAGTTGAATCTGTAGATAATTATACTCTAGGAAGTACATTAGCAGCTGACACTTTTGAAGTAGGAGAAAAAGTTGATGTAACTGGTACTTCTAAAGGAAAAGGATTCGCGGGTGTTATCAAACGTCATAATCAATCTAGAGGACCTGAAACACATGGTTCAAGATATCATAGACGTCCAGGTTCAATGGGAACAATGAGACCAATGCGTGTTTTGAAAGGTAAAAAACTAGCTGGACATATGGGTTCAGAAACAGTTACTATTCAAAATCTAGAAATTATTGAAGTTTGTGTAAAAGATAATTACATATTAGTAAGTGGAAATATTCCAGGGCCAAAAAAATCTTTAGTTTTAATTAAATCTGCTGTTAAAGGTGGAAAAGTTGAACCAAAAGATATCATCATTAATGAAAGTGTTGAAGAAAGTAATACTGAAGTAGAAAACACAGAAGTAAATACAGAAGTAGAAGAAACTGTAGAAACTACTGAAGTAACAGAAAACACTGAAACTGAAGCCAAGGAATCTACTGAAGCTTAGTTGAAAGGAGAAAACATATAATGACAAAAGTTAATGTTATCGACCTTAAAGGTGAAAAAGTTAAAGATTTAACAATTAATGATGAAATTTGGAAAAATGAAGGAAATGATATTGTATTAAAGAAAGCTATTCGTTTACAATTAGATTCTTTAAGACAAGGAACTGCTGATACTAAAGGCAGAAGCGAAGTGTCTGGTGGAGGAAGAAAACCATACAGACAAAAAGGAACTGGTAATGCTAGACAAGGATCTATTCGTGCACCACACTATAGAGGCGGTGGAATCGTATTTGGACCAACTCCTAGAAGTTACTCATTCAAAACAAATAGAAAAGAAAGAAGATTAGCACTTAAAACTGCTTTATCCGAAAAATTAGCTGAAAAGAAATTAGTTGTAGTTGATTCACTAGTTCTTGAAAGCACAAAAACAAAAGATGCTATTAAGTTATTAGAAACATTAAAAGCAACTGGCAAAGTATTATTTGTATCTGCTGGTGATGCTGAAAATTTATATTTAGCAACTAGAAATTTAGGAAATGTAGCTGTAATAATGGCTGATGAACTAAATGTATATGATATCGTTAATGCTGATACATTGGTAATGGATTCTGATACTGTAAATTATGTAGAGGAGGCACTTAAATAATGAAAGATTTAATTATTGCACCAGTAATTACTGAAAAATCTGCTCATTTAGCAGAAGATGGAAAAACTTATGTTTTCAAAGTAAGAAAAGATGCTAATAAAGTTGAAATCGCTGATGCTATTGAAAGTGCTTTCAATGTAAAAGTAGCTTCTATTAGAACTCTTAATACTAAATCTAAGGCAAAAAGAGTTGGAAGATATACTGGAAAAACAAAAACTTATAAGAAAGCTATCGTTACTTTAAAAGACGGTTATGCTATAGAAATATAGTAGGAGGTTAAGTTATCATGGGTATAAGAAAATATAAACCAACTACGAATGGTCGTAGAGGAATGTCTACTTTAACTAATGAAGAAATTACTACTTCAACACCAGAAAAAAGTTTATTAAAAACTATTTCTAAAACTGGTGGACGTAATAACCAAGGTAGAATGACTGTACAACACATCGGTGGTGGAGCAAAAAGAAAATATCGTATAATTGATTTTAAAAGAAATAAATTCAATGTAACTGGTAAAGTTACAACAATTGAATATGATCCAAATCGTAATGCTAATATAGCTTTAATCACTTACTTAGATGGTGAAAAGAGATATATTATTGCACCAAAAGATTTAAAAGTAGGAATGATCGTTGAATCTGGAGAAGCATGTGATATCAAAGTTGGTAATGCAATGCAACTTCAAAATATTCCTGTTGGTACATTAGTACACAATGTTGAATTAAAACCTGGTAAAGGTGCTGAAATTGCTAGATCTGCTGGACAAAGTGTTCAAATACTTGGTAGAGATGGCAAATTTGTAATAGTACGTTTAATGTGAGGTGAAACAAGAAAAATTCTTGGAACTTGTATGGCAACTATTGGTGTAGTTGGAAACGAAGATTACGAATTAGTAAACATTGGTAAAGCTGGAAGAACTCGTCATTTGGGTATTCGTCCTACAAACCGTGGATCTGTTATGAACCCTAACGACCATCCACATGGTGGTGGTGAAGGTAGAACACCAATCGGTAGAAAAGGGCCTGTTACTCCTTGGGGTAAACCAGCACTTGGATATAAAACTCGTAAAGGAAAGAAAGCTTCTGACAAGTTAATTGTTAGTAAGAAGAAATAGGTGATTTTATGGCAAGAAGTTTAAAGAAAGGGCCTTTCATTGATGAAAGCCTAATGAAAAAAATCGAAAAATTAAATGAATCAAATAAAAAAGAAGTTGTTAAAACTTGGTCACGTCGTTCAACAATTTTCCCTGACTTTGTAGGTCATACAATTGCTGTACATAATGGAAAAGATTTTGTTCCAGTATATGTTACAGAAGATATGGTTGGTCACAAACTTGGAGAATTCGCTTTAACTCGTAAAGCTGGCGGACATGCAGGACAAAAGTAGGAGGTTATTAGATGGAAACATTTGCAATGCATAAAAGTGCAATGGTAGCTCCACGTAAATGCCGTATGACTATGGATTTAGTTAGAGGTAAAAAAGCTACTACTGCTATTGGAATATTAAAAAATACAAATACTAAATCTAGTAGACTTATCCTTAAGGTTTTAAATTCTGCTATAGCTAATGCAACTAATAACTATGGAGCTAAGTTAGAAGATTTAGTAATATCTGAATGCTTTGTTAATCCAGGACCTGTTTACAAAAGAGTAAAAATTGGTTCTAGAACAAAAGTTGACAGAAGAGATAAAAGAACAAGTCACATAACTGTAAAAGTTAGTGATGGTAAGGAGGCTTAATTAGATATGGGACAAAAGGTAGATCCTAGAGGATTAAGACTTGGTGTTAACAGAGATTGGCAATCTAAATGGTATGCTGAAAAAGGTACTTATGTAAGTAATTTAAATAACGATATTAAAATTCGTGAATACTTAGTAAAAGAACTTAAAGATGCTGCTGTTTCAGAAATCTTAATCGAAAGAAAAGCAAATAGAATAGATGTTAAAATATCTACTGCTCGTCCAGGAGTAATCATTGGTAGAGGTGGAGAAGACATCGAAAAATTAAGAAAGAAAATTAAAAATATCTGTGGTGAAGATGTATTCGTAACTATTAATGAAGTTAAGAATCCTGATTTAAGTGCAGAATTAGTTGCTCAATCAATTGCTAAACAAATTGAAAATAGAGGAAACTTCAGAAATGTTCAAAAGAAAGCTATTAGAAACACTATGAAAGCTGGAGCAAAAGGAATCAAAACTGCTGTATCTGGTCGTTTAGCTGGTGCTGAGATGGCTCGTACTGAAGGATATACAGAAGGAACAGTACCTCTACAAACAATTAGAGCTAATGTTGATTATGCAACTGCAGAAGCTGACACTACTTATGGTAAGATTGGTGTTAAAGTTTGGATTTATAAAGGTGAAATCCTAAACAAAAGAGTAAACAAAGGAGGTAATGACGATGTTAATGCCAAAAAGAACTAAATATCGTAAACCTCATAGAATTTCTTATGAAGGACGTGCTAAAGGTAATTTAGAATTACACTTTGGTGACTACGGATTACAAGCTAAAGAAGGTGGATACGTAACAGCTCGTCAAATCGAAGCAGCTCGTATCGCTATGACACGTTACATGAAACGTGGTGGAAAAGTATGGATTAACATATTCCCACATTTAGCTAGAACTCAAAAACCTTTGGAAACTAGACAAGGTAAAGGAAAAGGTAACGTTAGTGAATGGGCAGCAGTTGTAAAAGAAGGAAAAATCATGTTTGAAATAGCTGGTGTTTCTGAAGAAGTTGCTCGTGAAGCTCTAAGACTTGCATCTCATAAATTAAGCGTTAAAACTCGTTTCGTTAAGAGAGAAGAAAGTGGGGATAGTAATGAAGACTAGTGAAATTAGAAAAATGTCCACTGAAGAGATATTAAAGAAAATAGAAGAACTAAAAAATGAATTATTCGATTTAAGAATGAAACAATCAACTGGTTCATTAGAAAAATCACATAAAATAAATCAAGATAGAAAAGATATTGCTAGAATGAAAACTATTTTAAGTGAAAGAAAAGGAGGAAATGAATAATGAGCGAAACTAAAAGAACTGAATTAATCGGAAAAGTTGTTTCAGCTGCTAATAATAAAACTATTACAGTTTTAGTTGAAACTTATAGAAATCATCCTCTATACAAAAAAAGAGTAAAATATTCTAAAAAATATACTGCTCATGATGAAAAAAATATAGCGAAAGTTGGAGATATAGTTAGATTACTTTCTACTAGACCATTATCTAAAACTAAGAGATATGAACTTGTAGAAATTTTAACTAAGTCTCAAGAAGCTTAAGGAGGGTTATTATGGTACAACAAGAAACAAGATTAAAAGTTGCTGATAACTCTGGAGCTCGTGAATTATTAGTAATCAGAGTATTAGGTGGAAGCAAAGTTAAATATGGTAACATTGGAGATATAGTTGTAGGAACTGTTAAAAAAGCTATTCCTAACTCAAATGTAAAAAAAGGTAAAGTAGTAAAAGCTGTTATTGTTAGAAGTGTTGAAGGTGTAAGACGCGCAGATGGTTCTCATATCAAATTTGGAGATAATGCTTGTGTATTAATCAAAGATGATAAGAGTCCAATCGGAACACGTGTTTTAGGACCTGTTGCTAGAGAACTTCGTGATAAAGATTTCATGAAAATTGTTTCTTTAGCAAATGAAGTTTTATAGGAGGTAAACATGAAAGTTAAAGTTGGCGATAAAGTAAAAATTCTTGCTGGTAAAGATAAAGGCAAAGAAGGAACTGTTACAGTAACTTTAAAGAAAAAAGATAAAGTTGTTGTAGGTGGAATCAATATGGTTAAAAAACATATGAAACCAAATCATCAAAATGAAACTGGTGGAATTCTTGAAACAGAAGCTCCAATTCATGTTTCTAACGTAAAAGTAATTGAAACTGAAAAAAAAGCAAAAACAGTAAAAACTACAGAAAAGAAAACAACTAAAAAAACTACTAAAAAAGAAGTAGGTGAAAATAATGAATAGTTTAAAAGAAAAATACAATGATGTTATTAAAAAAGATTTAATGGAAAAATTCAATTACGCTTCAGTAATGGAAGTTCCTAAACTAGAAAAAATTGTTATTAACATTGGTGTTGGAGAAGCAAGTCATGATTCAAAATATATTGAAGCTGCAGTTGCTGATCTAGAAACTATTACAGGACAAAAACCAATTATAACAAAAGCTAAAAAATCAATAGCTGGTTTTAAATTAAGAGAAGGTCAATCTATTGGTACTAAAGTTACTTTAAGAGGAGAAAATATGTACAACTTTATGGACAAATTAATCCGTGTTGCATTACCTCGTGTACGTGACTTTAGAGGAATTAGTCCAAAAGCATTTGACGGTTTCGGAAACTATACTCTAGGAATTAAAGAACAACTTATATTCCCAGAAATAGATTATGATAAAGTATTAAAAATAAGAGGAATGGATATTGTTTTTGTTACAACAGCAAAAACTAATGAAGAAGGTTTAGCATTATTAACTGGATTCGGACTTCCATTTAGAAAGTAGGTATATTAATGGCTAAGAAAAGTATGATTGTAAAGGCAAATCGCCCACAAAAATTTAAAGTTAGAGAATATACTCGTTGTCAAAGATGTGGAAGACCTCATGGTGTTTTACGTAAATTTGGACTATGCCGTATTTGTTTTAGAGAACTTGCAAATCAAGGACAAATACCTGGAGTTAAAAAATCAAGTTGGTAGAAAGGAAGTTAAAATATGGTAGCAGATAAAATAGCAGATATGCTTACAAGAATTCGTAATGCAAATCAAATGAAATATGATACTGTTGATGTTATTGGAACAAAAATGACAGTAGAAATCGCTAGAATATTAAAAGAAGAAGGATATATAAGCGATTATAAATTAGTAGAAGCTTCTAATGGAAATACTTTAACATTAAATTTAAAATATGCTGAAGATAAAAAAGTTAGAGTTATTACTGGTTTAAAAAGAATCAGCAAATCTGGTTTAAGAGTTTATGCCAAATATAATGAACTTCCTAGAGTTCTAAATGGTTTAGGTATAGCAATTATATCTACTTCTGAAGGTATTATGACTGATAGAGATGCTAGAAATAAAAAACTAGGAGGAGAAGTACTTGCTTACATTTGGTAACAAGGAAAATATTGGTTATGAGTAGAATAGGAAATAGAGTATTAAAAGTACCTGCTGGTGTAAATGTAACAGTTGAAGGTAACACAATAACTGTTAAAGGATCAAAAGGTGAATTAAGTTATACTTTTGATAAAAATATAACTGTAGAAGTAAAAGATGAAACTATTATAGTTAAACGTGCAAACGAAACAAAAAATGTTAAATCTTTACATGGAACAACTAATGCATTAATTTCAAATATGCTAATTGGTGTATCTGAAGGTTTCCAAAAAGGATTAGAAGCTGTTGGTGTAGGATATAGATTTAATGTAGCAGGAAACAAAATTACAGTTTCTGCTGGTTATTCTCATCCTATTGAAGTAACAGTTCCAAGTGATTTAAAAGTTGAATCAGTTTCAAATACAGAAATTACTGTAAGTGGAATTGATAAACAAAAAGTATCCGAATTTGCGGCTAATATTCGTAAGATTCGTGAACCAGAACCTTATAAAGGTAAAGGTATACGTTATAAAGGCGAATACATAAGACGTAAAGAAGGAAAGAAAGCTGCTAAATAGGTAGGAGGGTTAATATGATAAAGAAAGAATCAACTAATGTCGCAAGACAAAGAAGACATGCTAGAGTTCGTAATAAAGTTGTTGGTACTAGTGAATGTCCAAGATTAAATGTATTTAGATCTAATTCTCAAATTTTCGCACAAATAATTGATGATGAAAAAGGAACTACCTTAGTTAGTTCTTCAAGTGTTGAATTAAAAATCAAAAATGGTGGAAACGTTGAAGGTGCTAAATTAGTAGGTGCTGATATTGCTAAAAAAGCAAAATCTGCAAAAATTACAAAAGTAGTATTTGATAGAGGTGGATACCAATATCATGGACGTGTTGAAGCTTTAGCTGAAGCTGCACGTGAAGCTGGATTGGAATTTTAGGAGGTAGATTATGGCAAAACAAGAAAAAGTTATGGACCCTAAGAAAAAACTTTTAGATGAAAAAGTTATTACCATCTCTAGAGTAACAAAAGTTACAAAAGGTGGACGTCATTTTAGATTTTCAGCTACAATGGTAGTTGGTAATGGAAAAGGACTAATAGGAATTGGAACAGGTAAAGCTAATGAAGTACCTGAAGCAATTAAAAAAGGCGTACAAGCTGCTAATAAGAATTTAGTTAGAGTATCACTAGTTGATGCAAGAACTATTCCTCATGAAGCAATTGGTGTATGTGGAAGAGCAAGAGTTATGATTAAACCAGCTCCAAAAGGTACAGGTATTATTGCTGGTGGAGCTGCTCGTGCTGTACTTGAACTTGCAGGAGTTAAAGACATAGTTGCTAAGTCTTTAGGTGCTAATACTCAAGTAAACGTTGCTAAAGCTACTTTAGAAGCATTAAAATCACAACGTACTGCTGAACAAATAGCAGAATTACGTGGTAAGAAAGTTGAGGAGTTATAATATGAAGTTAAATAGTTTAGAAAAATCTCCAGAAACTAAAGTAAGAAAAAGAGTTGGACGTGGACCAGGATCTGGAATGGGTAAAACATCTACTCGTGGTGAAAACGGACAAAAATCAAGAAGTGGAGCAAGTATTAAAGCTTGGTTCGAAGGTGGTCAATCTCCTTTATATAGAAGATTACCAAAAAGAGGATTCAATAATACTAGATTCCAAACAAAATATGCAACTATCAATTTATCTGATTTAAACAGATTTAATGACGGTGATACAGTTACTCCAGAATTATTAAGAGAAATGGGTATTGTAAAAAAACAATTAGCTGGTATTAAAGTACTTGCTAATGGTAAATTAGAAAAGAAGGTTAATGTTAAAGCTCAAAGATTCTCATCAAGAGCTGTTACAAAGATTGAAGAATTAGGCGGAACAGCAGAGGTGATTTAAAGATGTTCAAAAGTCTTAAAGGATTATTTAATTCTAAAAATAAAGATTTGAGAAAAAGAATTTATATCACCTTAGCTATCTTAGCTATATTTGGTCTAGGTACTAATATAATGGTACCTCATGCCAAGAGTATAACTCAAAATTTAGACTTCTTAGATTTACTAAATTTAATGAGTGGTGGTAGTTTAAAAACTTTCTCAATATTTGCGTTAGGAGTTATGCCATATATTTCGGCAACAATTCTTACACAATTATTACAAATGGATATAATTCCATATTTTAAAGAATTGAAAGAACAAGGCGCTACAGGTAGACAAAAAATAAACAAAATTAATAGATACTTAGGTGTTCTATTCGCGTTTATTCAAGGATATATATATGCAGTAGCATTTATGGGAGGATCTACAGTTGAAATATTAAAAACAACAATAATATTAACAGCTGGAACATCTTTACTATTATGGTTGGCAGATATAATTACGAATAAAGGATTAGGTAATGGTATATCATTATTTATAATGGCTGGTATTGTTAATACTTTACCATCAACATTCATTACTGCATTTAAAGACTTAATATTAGCAGATACATTTACTCGTGTTGTAGGAATCAGCTTATTTGCATTATTTATAATTGCTTACTTAGTTATTCTAGTTGGTGTTGTATACATGCAAATTTCTGAAAGAAGAATTCCAATACAACATAGTCAAAGAACAGATAGCTCTTATAATAAAGAACAATCTTATATTCCTTTGAAATTAAATTCAGCAAGTGTAATGCCAGTAATATTTGCAAGTGCATTAACAAGTATACCAACACTTATTGCTCAATTTGTAAAAAATGATACATTTAAAAATATAGTAGAAAACTATTTAAGCTATACTACATTAACTGGATATATTCTTTATGTAGTATTAATATTTGCTTTTGGTTATGTTTATACTTTAATGGAACTTAATCCAAAAGAAATGAGTGAAAATTTAGATAAAAATAGAAGTTATATTCCAGGAATAACTCCTGGTGAAAAAACTGAAATGTTTTTAAAAGGAACTATTTCAAGATTAACAGTAGTTGGAAGTTTATTCTTAATAGTAATAGCTTCCATACCAATATTATTTAGTAAAATTTCTTCACTATCAAGTGCAGTAACACTTGGAGGTACAGGATTACTAATTGTGGTTGGTGTAGCTCTTGAAACTTATAAGCAACTTGAAAGTAGCATTGTAAGTAGAAGTTATCAAGGAAGTAGGAAGAGAAGACATAGAAGATGAAGAATATAATCTTTATTGCTCCTCCCGCATCAGGGAAAGGAACTCAAAGCGAAATGCTAGTAAAAAAATATGGATACGTTCATATTTCTACTGGAGATTTACTTAGAGAAGAAGTAAAGAAAGCAAGTCTTCTAGGTGAAAAAGTTAAAAAGCTTATGGATGCTGGTGAACTCATCAGTGATGACATAGTTTTAGATTTATTAAAAAGTAAGATTAAAAGTTGTGGGGTATCTTCAAATTTTATATTTGATGGATATCCTAGAACCATTAATCAAGCTGAAAGTCTAAATGAATTAGCAATAGAACTTAATATTAAACTTGACTGTGTTCTATATTTAAATGTAGATGAGATTACTGCAATGAAAAGAGCAGTAGGAAGGTTAAGTTGTCCAAAGTGTGGTTCAATTTATAATAAATATGATGAAAAACTTGCACCAATAAATGACAATTTATGTGATAAGTGTAAAGTTCCATTACTATCAAGAAGTGATGATAATGAAGTTACTTTTAAAGAAAGATTTCATACATATTTGAATAATACTAAACCATTACTTGACTATTACGAAAAGTTAGGTATAATTAACGTGATAGCAAGTTTGACTCCAGAAGAAACTTTTAAAGAAATAGAGGGTGTAATTAATGATTAATATATATACTGATGATGAAATTAAATTAATTAAAGAATCAGGTCATATTACATATCAAACACACCAATATTTAAAAGAATTTTTAAAACCTGGAGTAACAACTAAACATATTGATGATTTAGCTGGAGAATTTATTAGAAGTAAAGGTGGAGTGCCTAGTTGCCTTGGTTTTGAAGGATACCCTGGCAATATTTGTATATCTGTAAATGATGAAGTTGTTCATGGAATCGGTAGTGATAGAAAATTAAAAGAAGGAGACATAGTTACTTTAGATATATGTACTCTTTATAAAGGATATCATTCAGATTCAGCTTGGACTTATCCTGTAGGTAAAATAAATAAAGAAAAAGAATATTTACTTTATCATACAGAAAAATCATTATTTGTGGGATTAAAAGAACTAAAAGCAGGAGTTCCACTTGGTAATGCTTCTTCTAGAATTGGTCAATATGCTAAAAAGCATGGACTTGGAGTTGTACATGAATTAGTTGGACATGGAGTAGGTCATGAATTACATGAAGATCCAGATGTTCCAAACTATGGTGTATATAATACCGGTGTAAAACTTAAAGAAGGAATGGTTATTGCAGTAGAACCTATGTTAACTGCTGGAAAAAGATATGTTGTTATGTTAGATGATGATTGGACAATTGTTACAGAAGATGGTCGTCCAAGTGCACATTTTGAACATACAGTTGCTATTCGAAAAGATGGATACGAAATTCTTACAGGAGAGTGAAAAATGGCTAAAGAGCAAAAAATAGAAGTCGAAGGTAAAGTAATCGACGTAACTCATGAAATATATAAAATTGAGTTAGATAATAAGCTTATTGTAACTGCCCGTGTTTCTGGTAAAATACGTATGAATATGATTCGTATTTTAGCAGGTGATAGAGTTACAGTAGAAATGTCACCAACTGATTTAACACATGGGATAATAAAATACAGAAAGTAAAAATATATAAATAAAATATAGGAGGTTATTTATGAAAGTAAGAGCATCAGTTAAAAAAATCTGTGCAAAATGCAGAATAATTAAAAGAAAAGGTAAAGTTATGGTTATTTGTGAAAATCCAAAACACAAACAAACACAAGGCTAGGAGGAAATATAAATGGCACGTATTAAAAATATAGAATTACCAAAAGATAAAGCATTATATATTGGATTAACTGCAATATATGGTGTTGGACAAAGCACTGCTAAGAAAATTTGTTCTGAAGCAAAAATTGATCCAGAAATGAAAGTTAGAGATTTAACTACTGAACAAGAAGCTTTATTAAGAACTGAAGTTGATAAATTTGTAGTTGAAGGTGAACTTCGTAGAGAAGTACAAATGAACATAAAAAATAAAATGGAAATCAAATCTTACCAAGGTGTAAGACATATTAAAGGATTACCAGTTCATGGACAAAGCACTAGAAGTAATGCAAAAACTCGTAAAGGAAAAGGTAAAGTTGTTGCTAACAAGAAAAAAGTTGGTAAATAATAATTAGGAGGTATAATAATGGCTTATAATAGAAGAAAAAGAAAAATTAAAAAGAATATTCCTGAAGCTCAAGCTCATATATCTTCATCTTATAATAATACATTAGTTACTATTACAGATAAAGATGGTAATACAATTAGTTGGGCATCATCTGGAACAATTGGTTATAAAGGAAGTAAAAAGAAAACTCCTTATGCTGCTGGACTTGCTGCTGAAAGTGCTGGAAAAGCTGCTATGGATGCTGGAGTTGTTAAAGTTGAAGTATTTGTTAAAGGTTTAGGTGGAGGTAGAGAAACTGCTATTCGTTCACTTCAAGCTGTTGGACTAGAAATTACTGCTATTAACGATGAAACACCAGTACCACATAATGGTTGTAGACCACCAAAACGTCCAAGAAACTAATACAAAGGAAAAGAGGATTTAAATATGAATTTTGAAAAACCAGATTATAAAATTACTGAATATGTTGAAAGTAAGAATTATGGAAAATTTGAACTAGAACCACTTGAAAGAGGTTTTGGTACAACTATTGGTAATGCATTAAGAAGAGTTATGTTATCTAGTATGCCTGGTTCGGCTGTTACTAGTGTTAAAATTGATGGAGTATTACATGAATTCCAAAAAATCGATGGTGTTAGAGAAGATGTTATGAACATCATTCTTAATATCAAAACTTTGGTTGTAAAAAATCATTCAACTGATAAGAAAGTAATTAGACTTTCTGCAAATAAAGAAGGAGCAGTAACAGCTGGAGAAATCGAACATGATGCTGATATCGAAATAGTAAATCCTGATTTAGTTATTTGTAATTTAGTTAAAGGTGGAAAAATTGATATTGAAATGACTGTTAACAATGGTCGTGGATATGTTGATGCTAAAGAAAATAAAAAGATTATTGGAGATGTTGTTGGAGTTATTCCAATAGATTCAATTTATTCTCCAGTAGAAAATGTTGCATTTGAAGTTGAAAGTGCACGTGTTGGACATAATGAAAATTATGACAAGTTAATAATGTCTGTATATACTAATGGATCTATTACTCCAGAAGAATGTATGGCATTAGCAAGTAGAATTTTAATTGAACATTTAAATATTATTACTGATTTAAATCATATTGCTGATATAACTGGAATAATTGCTGAAAAGAAAGTAGATACAATTACTAAAACACTAGAAACTCCAATTGAAGAAATTGAATTCAGTGTAAGAGCATATAACTGCTTAAAAAGAGCAAATATTCATACAATGCAAGATTTAATTGATAAAAAAGAAGTTGAAGTTACTAAGATTAGAAATTTAGGTAAAAAATCACTTAAAGAAGTAATCGATAAAGTAAATGAAATGGGATTAAAATTTAAAGACTAAACCAAGAAGGAGGAAGCAGAAATGTATAGAAAATTAGGTAGAGAATCTAGAATCAGAAGAAGTATTCTTGCTGGTCTTACTAAAGATGTAATCAATAATGGTTATGTTGTAACAACTGAAGCTAGAGCTAAAGAAGTTAGAAAATTTGTTGATAAAATGATTACTTATGGAAAAACTGGTACATTAGTTTCAAGAAGAAAAGCATTAGCTTTCTTACATAATGATGCTAAAGTAGTAAGTAAAGTATTTGATGAATTAGCACCAAAATATGCAAATAGAAATGGTGGATATACTAGAATCATTAAATTAAAAGAAAGAATTGGCGACGATGCCTTAACTGTTAGACTTGAATTAGTTGACTAATCAAGTCTTTTTTTTAGAAAAAAATAAATGTAAAATAATTTGTAAAATCATAACTTTTCACCAAATTGACTTGATAATCGGGGGAGGAGTATTATAAAATAAAATAGTAGAAAGTACGGAATAATGTGAAGAAGAAAAGTATGCTTATAGTAGCAATATTACTAATGTCAATTGGATTTGCAGCAATAAGTACAACATTAATAATAAACGGAACTGCTAAGGTAGGCGAAAACAATGAAGATTTTAGTGTAATCTTCACAGCTGCAAGTATAGATGGGAAGGACGTATATTCAACAGTAGTAGATAATACTAAAAAAATCATTACATTTGAAACAAGTGATTTAAAAACATTAAATCAAACAAGTATACTTACATATGAAGTAACAAATAATTCAAGTAACTATGATGCAAACGTTACAGTAACATGTGTATCAAAGGAAGGAACAACAGCAAAATATACAAGTATCAAAAACAAACTTGAAAATGATGCAACAGTCGTAAAAGCAAAGACTTCATTAAATGGAACATTAACAGTAACATTAAATAAAACAGCAACAGAAGAAGTAACTGAAGAATACACATGTACAATTACAGCAAATGCCGTAGAAAGAGATACTATTGGTGTAGAATTAACTCAATTTGAAAAAGATAATTGGTCAACAATTGCAGCAAATGTAAAATTAGGAAATACAGATAAATATAATGTTGGTGATACAAAGAAAGTAATAATAGCAAGTCACACAAATGATTGCTCATCATTTTCAGGAAAAGGAGCAAGCTATGTTTGTAATTCAAGTGTAGAACCAGAAAGAGAGTTAACTGTAAGAATAGCAAATAAAAGTGAATGTACAAACGGAGAAACAAGTGAAACAGCATGTGGATTTGTAGTTGAGTTTGTAGACATAATAGAAAACCATAACTATAATAAAGCAGATGCAACGAATGAATACGGAACAAATGTAGGTGGATGGAGAGATTCAGAATTACGTACATATGTAAATGGAACTATATATAATGCACTACCAAATGATTTACAAAATGTAATAACAACAACAAAAGTAATATCAGGACATGGAAGTACAAGTGGAGAAACAAATTTTGAAACCCAAGATAAATTATATTTATTAAATGCTCAAGAAGTTTTGGATGGTAATGCTTTTGATACATCAGTAGGAACAACAAAACAATTAGATTATTACAAAAATCAAGGAGTAACAACAGATAATTATGCAGGAGCAATAAAACAATATAATGGAAGCAATGGATATTGGTGGCTTCGTTCGGCTGCTTCTGCCATGGCCTACACCTTCCTTACTGTCCGCGGCAACGGAGTCTCTCCAGCTTTCCGAATCGCATAAACAGTGCAGATATAAAAAACTGTAAAATGAAGTGAACTTAAGTGGAGATGCACAAACCAATCCGATAAGTTATTTATACGTAGGCGCACTACGAGCAATGCGAGTAAAGCCAGTATAAATAACGTAATAAAGAAAAAACAATTAATAGTTCCAATTACTTTTTATAAGTAATTGGAACAAAATAATGGAGGAAATATGTCAGTTCCAAGATTTAAAAGACAACCAAGTGAACATGATTATGTAAATAATGCAAATGAACTTAATGTTTAAATAATGAATTTGGTTTCTAAATTATCGGCTCGCTGGGCTAGAATATATCAACAACCAATTGATGGACTTGCAAACTTACAAGCAGATCTTGTCAATATGGCTTGCTCTATTACTCCTAAAACTAGTGAAGATTTTATAACAAGAAGATGGTTGCTTAAAATGTCTAATGCGTGTTTAACTGCACTAGAAAGAAGAATAATGGAAATGATTAGAATATTATACTCTAATCCTAGTAAATGTTTTAATCGTAAGAATGGTAAGAATTATACATTTACTGAAGCAACTGAAATGCTTGATAAAAAATTAGAAAATTTGGGAATAAAATATGCAAGACAATATGATTTAATAAAAGGAGTACTTGCAGCTGATAAAAGAAAAATGGAAAAAATTAAAACTGATAATATAACTGACAAAGAAATAATAGAAATATTGGTTTCAAAAACCATATCAATGGTTTTGAAATAGGAATATCAATGATTATTGAGCCTTTGGGTTTGTTTCGATTATTCGTTCGGCTAATTCTAACAATACCAACAACTTCCTTAATGTCAACAACAACGGCAACTGGAACAGCAACAATGCGAACAACTCTAACGGAGTCTCTCCAGATTTCTATAAAGATATAGAACAGGTAAAATAAAGGTGTTTTAAATAACTCTTTAACTATTTCTTAAAGGAAAGGATTGATATTTCCTAAGAATATTATATATTCTTAAAGATGACTAATGATAATTATACTAGGACGCTTCTTACATGGTTAAAGTTTTATTCATTTACTTTAATTTCATTGGTATATATTTAAGTAAGTAGATTAAATGAATCGATAAATTTATTGAGTCTTATACATTAGTTTCAAAGGAGAATTTTTTCTCCTTTTTATAATGGAGGTATATGAATAGTATAGAAAGAAAACAAGAAAGATATCTTAGAAGAAAATTAAAAAGAGAAGAAAGAGTAGAAAATGATAGTTTAAAATATAGTAATATTGGTTCTGCTTTTGTATTTCATAAAGTATTAAAATATGCTAATAAATGTTGTAATGGAGTACGTTGGAAAAAATCTACATTTTTATTTCAAAATCACTTGTTTACAATAATTTCTAAAACTTGTAATGATATAAAAAACGATACATATAAAGTTGGTAAAACTTATAAGTTCACCATTAATGAAAGAGGTAAAGTTAGACATATAGATGCATCATTTATAAAAGATAGAATAGTACATAAAGTTCTAAGTAATGAAGTATTGGTACGCATATACAACAAGCATTTAATATACGATAATGGTGCAAGTCAAAAAAATAAAGGCTTTATTTTTGCTTTAACTAGAGTTAAAAATGCTTTAATAAAATATTATAGAGAATATGGATTAAATGGCTATGTTTTATTAATAGATTATTCTAAATTTTTTAATAATTGTTCTCATAATGTTATAAAAGAATATCATAACAGATTAATTAGAAATAATTATACATCTAAAGCTATAGAAGATTATTTGTTTATTGGTTCTGGTTTAGCTTTAGGAATTGAACTTGCTCAAAGAGAAGCAAGTATAATACCTAATACACTTGATCATTTTATAGAAAATAAAGGATATTTTATTGAAAGGTATATGGATGATACTATAATACTAATAAATAGCTTAAAAGATGCTAAAAACATATTAAAAGAATATACTTCTCTAGCAGATAAATTAAATATAAAGATAAATCCCAACAAAACTAAAATAGTGTCTCTAAATGAATGTTTTACGTACTGTAAATGGCGTTTTAAATTATTAAATACAGGTAAAGTAATAATGATACCTGATAATAAAACAATATATAGACAAAGAAGAAAACTAAGAAAGATGATTAATAAAAATATTGTTAATGAAATAAATATTGTTAAAACATGTTTTAAATCTTATTTAAATATTGGAAATAGCTATAAATATATTAAGTGGTTAGATAATTATTGACTATTTAAATATTAAACTCTTATAATTAACTTGTGATGATTTATGAAAAAAGATAATTTTGGTACTTTAATTATATTAATTAATATAGTACTTAGTTTATTCTTATTAACTATGAAAGAAGAGAAACTTACTTATTTCATAGTTTGTATAATATCTAATATAATTGCTATTATATTTAGTATATTTGTATTAAAAAATCAAAATAAAAAACTAATGAATATTGTTTCATTAGTTATTAATATAATTGTTCTTATATGTGTAATTATATATGGAATATATTTTATTTAAAGAAAGTTAATGAATTATTATTCTTAACTTCTCTTTTTTGAATAGGTAATTCTTTTATAATTGGTTCTTTATTAGTTGTTTTAAATTCATTTATTTTATTTTTAATATTTTTTATAGTTGGATTTAAATCTTTAATTAAAGGTATAGCTCTTTTAGTTATATTTAAGAATCTTAAACTGTTTGAAAGAATAGAAGAAAGATTAAAATTCATAATATTTCACCTAATAAATTATATGAAATAAAATAAAAATGTTTACTAATTTTTCTAATATGGTATAATTTAAATTAGAGAATACTAGGGAGTGATTATATGAATTTAAGTAATCAAAAACATAAACAAGATAACTTTTTCTTGTTTTTTCCAATGTATGTATGTTTAGGGGTATATTATATACTAAGATTTTTAGCAACTCCATTTATAATTTTTTGGTCTAAAGGATCTGATACTTTATATAATACAATTAATAAAGATGTAGATACTAGTGATCTAAGAGGTGCTAATTTAGGTGATGAAAGTTCTGTACCAATTGATTCAAATTTAGTTGTAAAACATGTTAAAATTAATCCTAAATTACTTGCTGAAAGAGAAAAACTTATTAATTCAATTGAAGCAATAGAAGAAACTAGAAGTGAAAAACCAATAACATATAGATATACTGCCTTGGATCCAGATGGAAAACAAGTTACAAGTACTTTTTTAGCTTATTCTAAAGTAGAAGTTTATACATTCTTAGAAAATGAAGGTTATAAAGTATTTAAAATAGAAACTGGACCATGGATTGAAAGATTTTATGGACCTAGTACTTTTTCTTCTAAAAAGATTAAAATTAAGGATATAGTATTTTGGTTACAACAACTTTCTACTTACTTAAAAGCAGGTATTCCATTAACTGATGCAATGCGTATTTTAAGTAAACAAATGGGCAGAAATGAAAACTTAAAAAGAACTTTTGATTCAATTGTTTATAATTTGACTCTAGGAGAGAGTTTTTCATCTTGTCTTGAAAAACAAGGAGAAGCATTTCCACCTCTTTTAATTAATATGGTTAAGTCAGCTGAAGCAACAGGGGATTTGGAAGGTACACTTGATGAAATGGCTGATTATTATAAACAAACAGAAACAACAAGAAAAGAAATGGTAAGTGCTCTTACATATCCAACAATGGTATTTATATTCTCAATTGCAGTAATCGTATTTATCTTAGTATATTTGATTCCTCAATTTGTTAATATTTATAAAACAGCTGGAGTTAAATTAAATCCAATTACATCATTTTTAATTGCAGCAAGTACATTCTTAAAAGCTAATTTATTCTATATACTTATTACTATTGTTATATTTGTGACAATAATATATGTATTGTATAAACATATAAAAGCTTTTAGATACTTCTTGCAAACAGTATTTATGAAAACACCTGTCTTAGGTAAAATAATAATTTATAAAGAAATGACAATATTTACTAAAACATTTGCTAGTTTACTTAAAAACAATGTATTTATTACTGATTCAATAAGTATACTTGGTAAAATAACAAATAATGAGATTTATAAAGAAATAATGATTAATACAATTAATTATATAGGTCGTGGAGAAAAAATATCATCAGCATTTAAAAATCACTGGGCTATACCAGAAGTTGCTTATTACATGATGGTTACAGGTGAGTCAACTGGTGAACTTGCAGAGATGATGGAAAAAGTATCTGAATACTATGCAGAACAACATAAAGTTCTAATAGACTCAATGAAGAGTTTAATTGAACCTATATTAATAATATTCCTAGCTGTTGTAGTAGGAGGAATAATTATTTCAGTTATAATTCCAATATTTAGTTTATATTCTGAAATTCTTTAGGAGTGAACTTATGATACCATACATATTTCTTTTTATAGTCGGCATAATTTTTGGATCATTTTATAATGTGGTAGCTGATAGGTTACCAAATAATGAATCAATAATTAAACCTAGAAGTCATTGTCCAAATTGTAATCATGTTCTTAAATGGTATGAACTTATTCCACTTATATCATTTATAATACAAAAAGGAAAATGCCGTAAATGCTGCTATAAAATGAGTATATGGTATTTTTTATCTGAACTTTTAACAGGATTACTATTTTGTTTAAGTTATTATCTTTTTGGTTTTTCATATAAAACTTTAGAATCAATAGTTATAATGTCAGTTATAATTATTACAATTATAAGTGACATTAAATATATGATAATACTTGATAGTCCTTTAGTACTTGGTACTATTTTACTAATTATAATTGAATTATATTTTCAAGATATAAAAGTTGTTTTAATTAATTTGATTTCTGGTTTAATAATGTTTTTAATACTTTTAATAGTAAAACTTATTGGAGATAAAGTATTTAAACAAGAATCTTTAGGGTGGGGAGATGTTAAATTTTCATTCTTTGCTGGATTTGTACTTAATATACCAATTGCTTTAATATATTTATTCTTAGCTGCTTTTATAGCGCTTCCAAATGCTTTATATCAATCACTCAAGAAAGGTAATTCAGTTACACCTTTTGGACCATTCTTAGCTATAAGTTTATTTTTATTATATACATATTTTAATCAAGTTAATTATCTTATAGGTATATGGTTAAATATATAAACACTTTACGTAAAGTAAAACGTTAATTTGACAGTTTTTGTCAAATTTTTTTTGTTTGATAGTATAATCATACCTAGGATGGAAGTGAGTAACATTATGAAACATAAAAATTCAAAACTTTATTGTGCTTTTATTATAAATATATTAATAATCATTATGGAATTATTTGCATTTTTAGTTTGCTATAAAGAAAGTGGATTTGCTTGTTTTAAATATTATACTCAAGATAGTAATTTATTTTTAATGTTTACGTCTCTTCTTTATGTTATATCTTTACTTATATGTGATAAAAAAATATCACATTTTGTATCTTTATTAAAATATGCAGCAACTACTTCAGTTGTAATTACTTTTTTAACAGTTGTAACTATACTTGCTCCAGTAATGGGAGGATATAAAGCAATGCTTTTAGATGGGACTATGCTAATTCATCATTTAATTTGCCCAATTTTTGGTTTTGTTACTTTTGTATTTTTTGAAAAACATAATTTAAATGGTTTAAAAGATGCACTTATTTCTATGATATTTACCTGTCTTTATGGAATTATTGCCGTTACTTTAAATGTATTAAAAATAATGGATGGACCATATCCATTCTTAAAAGTTTATGATCAAACAATTTTAATGTCTATATTTTGGTTAATTCTTATGATGGGTAGCTCATATTTAATAACTGTTCTTATTGGTAATTTAAATCATGCTTATAATAATAAAAAATAATTGAATTAACACTTTCTCTGTGATATTATATCTTCTAATTTGGAGGAAAATATGATAGATATAGATAAAGTTGTTAAAACAATTAGCTCTGGTTATTCACTTGATTTTGAATTTGGAAAATATTCTAAACTATATATGCATACAACTGAGAATATAAAAGACTTTATTAGATGTTTTGATTTAAAGAATAAGAATGTATTTACCGTTGCAGGAAGTGGAGATCAAACTTTAAATGCTTATTCCTGTGGAGCTAAAAGTGTTGATATATTTGATATTAATCCTTTAACTAAATGTGGTGTAGATTTAAAAGTATCGGGAGCTAAAGCGCTTACTTATGAAGAATTTATTCATTTCTTTTTTTCAGAATTTTCTGAATATTTTTCTGAACATTTATATGAACGTATTTATCCTTATTTAGAAAGTGATACTAAAATCTTATTTGATACTCTTTTTAATAAAGTAGGTGTTAAAAAAGCTTTAAAAGGTTTATATTATCAATTAAATCCAACGCTAGAAAAAATGAAGAGAATGAATCTATACTTAGATGAATATTATTATTATTTATTAAAAAGTAATTTAAAAGATAAAAAAGTTGGATTTATAGAAGAATCTATAACTGATATTGATAAAAGACTTAATAAAAAATATGATATGATGATGTTTTCAAATATAAGTGACTCTTTAAATATCATTTATGGAGAAAATAGTTTAGAATTTTTTAAAAAACTAATTACTTCTTTAATAGAATATTTAAATTTTTATGGAACAATTGAAGTTGGTTATATATATGGGTGTTATTCAAAAACAAAAACAATAAGTGATTTTATAAATAAAAAGAAAAGAGAAAAAGTGTTTACTAAAGATGAGTATCATACTATGTTAGTAAATTCGTATGATGGATGTTCCCAAAAAGATCGAGTAGTTTATTATACAAAAACCAAATAAAGTATTAATATTTTTAATTAAATTAATAAAAATTATGCTATAATAATTTACGAAGTGGAGGAGTTTTTATGCAAAATAGAACTCATAATTTAAATGAATTGAGATTAGAAAATGTTGGAGAAAAAGTCGAACTAGTAGGTTGGCTTGAAAATGTTAGAAAAGTTAGTAAAAATTTAGCATTTTTAATATTAAGAGATTTTTATGGAATAACTCAAATTGTTGTTGAAAACGAAGAAGTTATGAACATTGTTGACTCAATTAACTGTGAATCAACTATTAAAGTTTATGGAACAGTTAGAGAAAGAACAAGCAAAAATCCTAAGATTCCAACTGGTGATATAGAAGTTGTACCAAATAAAATTGAAGTAATTGGTAAATGTATTTATAATGAACTTCCATTTGAAATTAATTTTTCTAAAAATGCTGATGAAAATACTAGATTAAAATATAGATATTTAGATTTAAGAAATCCATTAGTTAAAGAAAAAATAGTTTTAAGAAGTAAAATAATTTCTGAATTAAGAAGTAAAATGATAGAAGAAGGTTTCTTAGAAATCACAACTCCAATTCTTACAGCATCATCACCAGAAGGAGCAAGAGATTACTTAGTTCCATCAAGAAATTATCCAGGAGAGTTTTATGCTTTACCACAAGCGCCTCAACAATTTAAACAACTTTTAATGACTTCTGGTTTTGATAGATATTTTCAAATAGCTCCATGCTTTAGAGATGAAGATGCCAGAGCTGATAGAAGTCCAGGAGAATTTTATCAATTAGATATGGAAATGTGTTTTGCAGATCAAGAAGATGTTTTTTCAGTAATTGAAAAAGTTTTACCAGATGTATTTGCGAAATATGGAATATATAAAAGTGCTTCAAGTGTTCCATTTAAAAGAATTACTTATAAAGATGCATTAGAAACATATGGCTCAGATAAACCAGATTTAAGAATTGATTTAACATTAAAAGACATAAGTGACATAGCTTCTAAAACTGAATTTGCAGATTTTAAAGATACTTATGTAACAGCTGTTAACGTTAGTAACTTTAAAGAAAGTAGAAAATATATAGATTCATTAGTTGAAGAAGTAACTACTTCAACTGGTAATAAAGTTTATTGGTTTAAAGTAGATGAAAATGGTGAATTAACTGGAGGTATTTCCAAATTCTTAGAACCAGTTAAAGAAGAATTATTTGAATCTTTAAATTTAGAAAATAATTCTTTTGTAGCTGTCACTGCAGGTAAAAAATTATCAGCTTTAAAGACTGGTGGAGTATTAATTAAAAAATTAGGGTCTTCAATTGAAGGACATATGAATAAAGAAACATATGAATTCTGTTGGATAGTTGATTTTCCAATGTATGAAATTGGAGAAGAATCTGGTGAATTAGAATTCTGTCATAATCCATTCTCTATGCCACAAGGCGGTTTAAAAGTATTAGAAGAAGCTGAAGGTAACTTAGAACGTGAACTTGAAATAGTTGCATATCAATATGACCTTGTTTGTAACGGAGTAGAACTTTCTAGTGGTGCTGTAAGAAATCATGATCCAGAAATTATGATTAAAGCATTTGAACTTGTTGGTTTAGGTGAAGAAGATGTTAAGAAAAAATTCCCAGCTATGTATAATGCTTTCTGCTACGGTGCCCCATCACATGCTGGAATAGCTCCTGGAGTAGATAGAATGATAATGCTTATTACTGGAGAAGAAAGTATAAGAGAAGCTATACCATTCCCAATGAATAGTAAAGCTCAAGACTTACTTATGGGTTCACCTTGTAAAGTTAGTGATAAACAACTTAAAGATGTACATATAAAAGTTATAGATTAAAGTGAATTTTATTTCACTTTTTTTAATTGTGTGATATTATAAGCTAACAAAGGAAGTGGACTTATGAAAAGTGAATATGAAAGATATATTAAATATATAGAAAAATATATTCCAAAAGCTATAAAAAAATATTATGAGACGCCATCATTACAAAGACTTAAAGGCGTTGGATATTTTTGTGGAATGGATTATGCATCTAAAGATATTTATGATTTTAAATACTATGTTTCAACATTTGATCATTCTAAAACAACAGCAGGCCTAACTTCAAAATTTACAGATGATAAAAGAGCAATTCTTGCGGCTTTGTATCATGATGTTTCTAAACCAACTTGTGGGCATGTAGTAGATTATATGAATAAAGATTATGCAACACAAGAAAGTACAGAAGAATATACAAAAGAAATAATTGTAAATGACGATTTATTAATGAAATATTTAAAAGAAGAACATATTGAACCAGAAGAAATAGCTGATTTTAAAAGATATTCATTAGTTGACTTAAATAGACCTAGTTTATGTGCCGATAGAATAGATGGAGTATTATTAAGTTCACTAGCATGGAGTGAAAAACTTTCAGTTGATGAAGCAAATGCAATTATAGATGATTTAGAAGTTTATAAAAATGAAGATGGAAAAGAAGAAATCGGATTTAAATCTAAATTTATGGCAAAGTATTTTTATATGAAAAATAAAGATATAGATAATTTAACTCATACTTCATGGGATACTTATATGATGGAACTTCTTGCAAGTATTATTAAGCTTGCAATTGAAGAAGAATTAATAACTTATGAAAGTTTATATTATTTAACAGATAGTCAATTATTCAAATTATTTGAATTTTCTTCAAATAAAGAGTTAAAAAGCAAATTAACAGAATTTGAATATATTAACAAAGGAGAAATACAACCAATTAGAAATCCTCAAATAAAAAAAAGATTAGTAAATCCATTAGTTAATGGAACTAGATTATTATAAATTCCAGTTTTTGGAATTTTTTTTATAATTAAATTGATTTAATCTTAATGATTTATTATAATTATTTATAGAATAGGTGTGTGCATATGAAGAAAAAAAGTATTCTTTTTGTTTTATTTGGATTAGTTTTAGGTTTATCAGTTGCATATGCAGCTGAATTAATAAATAGTAAAGATATTAGTTTTAGTAATGGTGTAACTAATTTGAAAGCAAATAACGTACAAGATGCAATAGAAGAACTATATGATAAAACAATATCTGACTCCTCTTGTAAAAATGTAAGTGCACCAAAATTAGGTGAAGGCTTAGTTCCAGTAACAATAGAAAATGATGGAACAGTAAAATATGCAGATACATCAAAGAGTTGGTATAATTATTGTGATAAAATATGGGCAAATGCAGTAATTTTAGAAGATAATGCAAGTTATAAAGTAGGAGATACAATACAAGAAAGTGATATACAATCATATTTTGTATGGATACCAAAATATAAATATAAATTATGGAAT
>ENA-ORKV01000340-ORKV01000340.1-human-gut-metagenome-genome-assembly--contig:-NODE-340-length-60551-cov-6.420776_pt1 | contig 60551 bp, 61 predicted proteins | sample MGYA00243058_ERZ508805 | MGnify/ENA primary metagenome ERZ508805 (study PRJEB26277, sample SAMN04329770) | human gut metagenome | biome: human-associated habitat | host: Homo sapiens | place: USA...
GCACGGCTGGGACGACAACGGCGTCTTCAACTTCGAGGGCGGCTGCTACGCCAAGGTCATCAATCTGGACAAGGACTCCGAGCCTGACATCTACAACGCCATCCGCCGGGACGCTCTGCTGGAGAACGTCACCGTGGACGGTAACGGCAAGATCGACTTCGCCGACAAGTCCGTCACCGAGAACACCCGTGTGTCCTACCCCATCGACCACATCGAGAAGATCGTCCGTCCCGTTTCCGCGGCTCCCGCTGCCAAGAACGTGATCTTCCTGTCCGCCGACGCTTTCGGCGTTCTGCCCCCCGTGTCCATCCTGACCCCCGAGCAGACCCAGTACTACTTCCTGTCCGGCTTCACCGCGAAGCTGGCCGGCACCGAGCGGGGCATCACCGAGCCCACCCCCACCTTCTCCGCCTGCTTCGGTCAGGCATTCCTGGAGCTGCATCCCACCAAGTATGCTGCTGAGCTGGTCAAGAAGATGCAGGTTTCCGGCGCGAAGGCTTATCTGGTCAACACCGGCTGGAACGGCACCGGCAAGCGTATCACCATCAAGGATACCCGCGGCATCATCGACGCCATCCTGAGCGGCGACATCCTGAAGGCCGAGACCAAGAAGATCCCCATGTTCGATCTGGAGGTTCCCACCGCTCTGCCCGGCGTGAACCCCGCCATTCTGGACCCCCGGGACACCTACACCAACGTGGAAGAGTGGGAGACCAAGGCCAAGGATCTGGCTGGCCGGTTTGTCAAGAACTTCGTCAAGTACGAGGGCAACGACGCAGGCAAGGCTCTGGTCGAGGCTGGCCCCAAGCTGTAATCAGCGGCACGATTTACCAGTAACCGATAAGCGGCGCAGCGAAAGCTGCGCCGCTTCTGTCTGCCGAAGGACGCCTGCTTTCGCCCGATGAAAGTGGGAACCTTTTGACAGATGGAAAAATCACCCAACGGTCCGCTGGGTGGTCGTAAAACAGTGAATGGAGCGTATCGATACCGATACGCTCCATTTTTCGTGCCGAAGTACAACCCCTCGGCTCTCCCTCTGGGAGAGCTGTCACCGAAGGTGACTGAGAGGGTATTGCACCCTAATTTCCCCTCTCCGTCTTCGCTTCGCTCAGACACCTCTCCCAAAGGGAGAGGCAAGGGGTGCCTGTTAAGTTCTTGCATATGCAGAGGAATATTGCCCTTACGTTCGCAGCAGCGCCCGAAAGCCGGGGCTGAAAAACTCCCCGCCGTCGGCGTCTACCCACATGGCTTCGGCATTGTAGCGTGTCAGAAGCGTCTGCCCCTCGTCCTGCGGCATCAGGAAAAGCGCCGTGGACAGAGCGTCGGCAATGCCGGAATCGGCGCACACCACTGTGACGGAACGCCAGTACCGTGACGGCATCAGGGTTTCGGGGTCGATGATGTGGTGGTAGGATTCTCCGTCCACCAGATAGGTACGCTGGTAATCGCCGCTGGTGACCACGCTGCCGCCGGTGACGCAGACGGTGTGCAGGTAATCACCGCCGTCCGGGTCCTGAATGCCTATCACCCACGGGTCGCCCGCCTCGGTTTTGGGGCCGGTGGCGCAGACGTTGCCGCCCACGCTGATGAGCAGCCCCTCGGGCGCGTTTTCCGCCGCCCGCTGGGCAGACCAGCCCTTGGCCACCGCGCCTACGTCCAGCCGGGTCTCCGGGTCGGAGATAAAGACGGTGGAAGCGTCCTCGTCGATGATAACGGCGTCAAAATCCATATGCGCCGCCGCGTTTTCCCGTGCGGCACGGTCGGGAAGACGGGCATTTGCCGGGTCGTCAAGCCCCGCCGTCCGGGCGTCGTGCCACAGCGCCAGAACGCCGCCCATGGCGACGTTGACCTTGCCGCCGGTGGCGTCGTAAAATTCCCGGCATTCCAGCAGCAGACGGATGATGTCCCCGTCCACCTCCACAGGGGCAACGCCCGCCTGATCGTTGACGGTTTTCAGGTTGTTGCAGCCAGCATAGTCATTGTAGATATCGAACAGCTGGTGATAGTGCAGCAGCGTATCGTGGACGCCTTGGGCGGCCTCCGTAAACGCCGCCTGACTTTCCGCCCGGCCGCGAATCGTGGTGACCGTGTCGAACAGGGTCAGAAACGTGGTCTCGTAAACGTTTCCCCCCGCCGCTCCGGCGGCGCAGCCGGTGAGCAGACACGCAAGGGTAAGCACCGCAAGCAATTTTTTCATACCGGTCCCCTCCATAGGGATTTTTCTTATAGTACCACACCCCCGAAAGACTGTAAAGAGGGAACATATCCCGCCGCAAAAAACGGCGTTCATAAAAGATTTACACATTTTCAGTTGATATTCAGGGTCAAACGGTGCTATGCTGTTACAAATGTTAATGCCTCTTTTGAGAGCAGTGAGGAGCGCAGTATGTCCAAATTCTCCGTCAAAAAGCCGCTGACGGTTTTCGTCGCGGTGATCGCCATATTGGTGCTGGGCGTGGTGGCCTATTTCCGCATGACCCCCGACCTGCTTCCCAATATGGATTTCCCTTACGTGCTGATCATGACCGCCTACCCCGGTGCAAGCCCGGAAAAGGTGGAGCAGGAGATCACAAAGCCCATGGAGCAGGCCATGTCCACGCTGGATCACATTCAGGAGGTGACCTCCGTTTCCAGCGAAAACGTTGGCATGGTCATTCTGGAATTCACCGAGGGCGTCAACATGGACACCGTGGGCGTGGATATCCAGCAGGAGATCTCCCAGCTGTCCGCCGACTGGTCGGACACGGTGGGCACGCCCTACGTGCTGAAGATCAACCCCTCCATGCTTCCCGTGGAGGTGGCGGCGGTATCCATGGAGGGCATGGACACCGTGGAGCTGACGGAATTCCTGGATGAAACGCTGATGAACAAACTGGAGGGCGTTCCCGGCGTCGCCCGGATTACCACCAGCGGCGAAATTGAGCAGGAGCTGCACGTGGTGCTGGATCAGAAGCTGATCGACAAGCTGAACGACCGGATCGCCGCTGCAATCAACGGTGAACTGGACGATGCCGCCGCCGAGCTGAACGAGAAAAAGGAAGAACTGGAAGACGCCCAGAAAAAAGTAGACGGCGCACAGTCCCAGCTCAGCGCCGGGGTCAACGCCCTGATCGAGGGTGAAAAGCAGCTGAATGAGAAAAAGACGGAGCTGACGGCCATGCGGGAGCAGCTCCAAGAGCAGCTGGAACAGGCGCAGACCGGGCGGCAGCAGCTGGTGCTCGCCTACAACGCCCTGAAAGAGCTGAACGATCAGGTGAACAACGTCCTTTCTGCCCAGCAGGAAGCCCATGGTTATTTGAATACCCTCCAATCTCTGTCCGACCGGCAGAGCGCCCTTGCGAATAAGGAAAGCAGCCTCGCCCAGCTGAAACAGGACAATGAAACTCTGGACGCCGAGATTCAGGCGCTCCGGGAGCAGATCGCGGGCATGGACCCCGCCGACGAAAATCTGCCCGCTTTGAGCGCGGCGCTTGCGGAAAAAGAAGCCGCTTACAATGACAATCTGCTGACCATCGCCCAGACAGAGGCGGAGATCGCTGTAGAAAAAAGCACTCTGGAGGCGGACATGGCAGCTGCCGGTGTGACGGCGGAGACCCTGCCCGAACGTCTCACCGCCGCCGCAGAAGCCGCCGCCGCAGCGGATGCCGCGGTGGACGGCATCGACGCGCTGCTGGCAGCTCAGGGAACCGACCGGGCGGGTCTGGCCGCTTCCGTGGCGGAGACGAAGGCGCAGCTGGACGCGCTGGACGAGGGCATTGCCCAGCTGGAAAGCGCGTTGGAAGAACTGGATAACGGTATGCTCTCCATCGAGGAAGCCCAGCAGCTGCTGAATGAGCAGAAAACCGCCGGTATGCTCCAGCTCAGCACCGGCGCGGCCAAGCTGGCGGTGAGCAGCGCCGCCATTTCCCAGGGCTTAAGCCAGATCGAAAGCGGTCTGGACACCGTGGAAAGCAGCCGGGAGGACGCGCTGGACAAGGCTGACCTGAACAACATCGTCACCATGGAAATGGTATCGAAGATCCTCGCCGCCCAGAATTTTGCCATGCCGGCGGGATACGCGGAGCAGGACGGGGTCAAATACATGGTCTCCGTGGGCGACGAGATCACGGATCAGGAGACGCTGGAAAACCTTCTGCTGTTCGACCCGGGCATTGACGGCATCGACCCCGTGCGGCTGAAGGATGTGGCGGTGGTCATGCTCACCGACAACCGGGACACGACCTACGCCAAGCTCAACGGCAAGGACGGCATCGTGCTGAGCTTTGAAAAGCAGAGCACCTACGCCACCGCCGAGACTACCGACAACATTGAAGAGCGTTTCCGGGCGTTGGAAAAGGAATACCCGGGCTTAAGCTTCGTGTCCCTGATGAGTCAGGGCGACTATATCTATCTGATCGTTGATACCATTCTGAATAGCCTATTGCTGGGTGCGGTGTTCGCGATCCTGATCCTGTTCCTGTTCCTGCGGGATCTGCGCCCAACCTTTATCACCCTTTGCTCCATCCCCATCAGCGTGATCTTTGCCATCGTGCTGATGTACTTCACCGGCGTGACCATCAATATGATCTCTCTGTCCGGCCTTGCCGTGGCGGTGGGTATGCTGGTGGATAACTCCGTGGTGGTCATCGAGAATATTTACCGCCTGCGTGCCAAGGGGGCCAACGTCATTCAGGCCGCCGTCTCCGGCGCAAGACAGGTGGCGGGGGCGGTGACGGCCTCTACGCTGACCACCGTCTGCGTGTTCCTGCCCATCGTGTTCGTCACGGGCATTACCAAGCAGCTGTTTACCGATCTGGCGCTCACCATGACCTATTCCCTGCTGGCAAGCCTGATCGTTTCCCTGACACTGGTGCCCGCCATGGCGTCGGGGATGCTGCGCAGGGAGCACGAGATCAAGCCGGGGCTTCTGGAAAAGCATCTGCTTCCCGCCTACCGCAAGGCGGTTAAGTGGTCGCTGGGGCATAAGGCCGTGGTTCTGATTGTTTCGGCAGCGCTGCTGGTGGTCACGGCGCTGGGGAGTCTTGCCAAGGGCTTCATCTTCATGCCGGACATGGATATGCCCAGCGTGAACGTTACCCTCACCATGCCCGAGGATGCGGACATGGCCGAGGCCACCGCGCTTGCCGATCAGGTGCTGGACAGAATATCGGAAATTGACGGCATCGAGACCGTGGGCGCGATGATGGGCAGCAGCACCTCCATGCTGAGCATGGGAAGCGGAGAATCCCACGACGTAACGGTTTATATCACTCTCGCCGACGACGAGGCCAGCGGCGCGGCTGTCGGCAAACAGATCGAGGAAGCCTGCGCGGATTTGCCCTGCGAGGTGACCACCTCCTCCGCCATGATGGACATGAGTATGCTCACCGGCAGCGGCGTTTCTGTAAACGTCTACTGCGACGACATGGACACCCTCCAGTCCGCCGCCGCACAGGTTGGCAAGGCGCTGGCAGACATCCCCGGTGTGGCGGAGGTTTCCGACGGATTGGAGGACACTTCCCCTGCCCTGCACGTGGCCATCGACCGCAACGCCGCCATGAAGCACGGCCTGACCGTGGCGCAGATCTATATGGAGCTGGCCTCCGCCCTGACGGACAACGCAACCGCCGCCACGCTGGAGCTGGACGGCGTTTCCACGGACGTAATTATCGAAAAGCCCGAAGGATCGGTGCTGGACGTGGATTCCCTGCGGGGTTACGTCTTTGAAGTCACCAAACAGGACGGTACGGTGGAGGAGGTTCCTCTGAGCGACTTTGCCGAAGTGCGGGAGACGTCCAGCCTTGGCTCCATCCACCGCCTCAACCAGAGGCGCTACCTCTCCGTCACCGCGACGCTGGAAGAAGGCTACAACGTCACCCTGATCACCGCCAAGGCGCAGGACGTTGTGGGTGCTTTGGACTTGGGTGACGGCGTCAGCTATATGTTTACCGGCGAAAATGAGACGATTATGGAGGCCGTGCAGCAGCTGCTGTTGATGCTGGTTCTGGGCATCCTGCTTGTGTACCTCGTGATGGTCGCCCAGTTCCAGAGCCTGAAATCTCCCTTCATCGTCATGTTCACCATCCCGCTGGCCTTCACCGGCGGATTCATGGCGCTGCTGCTGTGCGGCATGGAGATCAGCGTCATTTCCCTCATCGGCTTCGTGATGCTCACCGGTATCATTGTCAACAACGGCATCGTGCTGGTGGACTACATCAACCAGCTCCGTCAGGACGGCATGGAGCGCCGTGCGGCCATTGAGGAAGCGGGCGTCACCAGAATGCGCCCCATTCTGATGACCACCATCACCACGGTGCTGGGTCTGGTGGACATGGCTGTACACAAGACCGCAGGCACGTCGCTGATGAAGCCCGTCGCGGTGGTGTGCATCGGCGGTCTTGTGTACGCGACGCTGATGACGCTGTTCGTGGTTCCCTGCATCTACGACATGCTGAACAAAAAGGAACTGCGCAGCGTCCGGGAAGAGGATCTGAAGCTGCTGGATCTGTAAGCGCATAAAAACTTTCACCCTCCGGCTTTTGCTGGGTGACCGTAAAACAGCGAATGGAGCGCATCAGTACAGATACGCTCCATTTCTCGTACCAACCGGGGCACCCCCTTGGCTCCCCCTTTGGGGGAGCTGTCACCGAAGGTGACTGAGAGGGCATTTGCAACCTAGGGAAGCTCTGATTAAATCGGCAAGAGCTGTGAGCGAGAGATTTTTCGGCCAATCGAGGTATCGAAAACGGCGGAATACTTTGTGTATTTCCCGCTTTCGATACCGAAGAGTGGACGGAAAAGATTCGCTCACGGCCGCAGACGATTTATTCAGAGGTTCCCTAGTATACCCTCTCCGTCCTCGCTGCGCTCAGCCACCTCTTCCAAGGGGAGAGGCAAGGGAGCGGATTTCTTAAGATATGGGCAAATTCCCTTGCTTTTTCCCTCGCCGCATGGTAAAATGTTCTGACGAAACTGATAAAAGGGGGAGTTTGCTTGAAGCGTATCGGGATCGGGCTTTTTCTGTGCATATTGCTGATGGGCTTTTTTGTGCTGCCCGCGTCCGCCGAGAGCGCGGCCTCCCGGGTGGATACCTACTGCACCGTCAGCGCCGAGGGCGACTGTCAGGTGAATATGACCGTCACCCTGCGCATGGAGTATGTCACTACTTCCATGAGTTTCCCCCTGCCCGCCAACGCCACGGGCATTACCCTGAACGGCGCTTCCGTCTCCACCAGCAAGACATCCTCCGCGACCATGGTGGATATCAGCCGGGTGGTCAGCGGCATTACCGGGGAGATTCCCCTGAATTTCAGCTTTACACTCCCCAAGTCCGTGGGCGTTGTGACCGTTGACAAGGAGCGGAAGTTACAGCTGAGCGTCGAGCTGCTCAGCGGCTTTGAGTTCCCGGTGGAGCAGCTGAGCTTTGTCATCACCATGCCCCCGGGAAATATGCCCAACGCGCCGAAGTTCACCAGCATCTACCGTCAGGAGAGCATCGCCTCCGACCTGACCGTCACGGTGAGCAGCAACCAGATCATCGGCGCCAGCAAGACCATTCTGAACGACCACGAAGGCATCACCATGACCATGCTGGTGGATCAGAAAATGTTCCCCACTGTCAGCACCTACATCCGGGAGGGCAACCCGGAGATCAAATACATGCTGATCTGCGTGGGCCTCGCGCTGGTGTACTGGCTGATTTTCCTGCGCACGAAGCCCATCGCCCACATCCGCAGCACGACCCCGCCTGAGGGCATTACCGCGGGCGAGCTGGGCTGCCGTCTGACCCTGTCCGGCGGCGATCTGACCATGATGGTGTTTACGTGGGCGCAGCTGGGCTACCTGCTCATCCAGACGGACAGCGGCGGGAAGGTGCTGCTGCACAAGCGCATGGACATGGGCAACGAGCGCAGTCTCTTTGAAAACAAGATTTTTGCACTTCTCTTCGGCAGCCGCCAGACGGTGGACGCCACCGGCTATCCCTACGCCAAGCTCAGCCGCAAGGTGTCGGCCATCGTTCCCAATGAGCGGAATATGTACAAGGGCGTCAGCGGAAACATGAAGATTTTCCGGGGACTTTGCTGCGGCGCCCAGATTTTCTGCGGCGTGTGTGTTGCCATGAATATGACCTCCGTCCGGGCGATCCAGATCCTGCTTTCCGTCATTCTGGGGGCCTTTGGCGCGGTATCCGGGTGGCTGATTCAGGATATGGCCTACCGCACCCATCTGCGGGGCAAGCTGCCCATGCTGATCGGGGCAGTGTGTATTGCTCTATGGGTAGTGCTGGGGCTGCTGTGCGGGCAGGTCTGGATACCGCTGCTCAGCGCGATCGGCGAATTCCTGCTGGGTTATTTCGCCGCTTACGGCGGAAAACGCAGCGATCTGGGCAGCTACGCGGCGGCGCAGGTGCTGGGATTCCGGCGCTACGCAAAGAAACTTCCCACGGAGGATGTCAGCCGCCTGATGGCCAACGACCCGGATTATTTCTTCAATCTTGCGCCCTTTACGCTGGCGCTGGGGGTCATCAATCCCTTTGCCAGAGCCTTCGGCCACCGGAAGCTGGAGCGGTGCCCGTATCTGGTCACCCGCGCCCGGAACGTCCAGACGGCGGAGGAATGGGCAGGCATCCTGCTGGACACGGCCGACCGGATGGACGAAAAGCTCCGTCAGATGCAGATCGACCGGTGGATACCGGTCCGCCTGCGGCGGAGAAGAAAGTGAAAACCCACGGGTCATTGATTGGGTGTTCGCAATACAGTGAGTGGAGCGTATCGGTATCGATACGCTCCATTTCTCATGTCAACATGCGCTATGTAACGGGGAACAACCCCCTTGGCTCTCCCTCTGGGAGAGCTGTCATACTATTTCTCGATAAAATGGTTAACACCATTTTATCCTGCGAATTCTTCGCAGGCCGCCGATAGCGGCGAGAAATGTATGGACTTACGTTTTTTTGCGGCTACGCCGCTGGCTGCTGAAACAGCAGCCGAATAAAACGGTTTTTAACCGTTTTATTGAAAACTAGTATCACCAAAGGTGACTGAGAGGGCGCTGCACCCCGGTTTTCCCTCTCCGGCTTCGCTTCGCTCAGCCACCTTTCCCATAGGGAGAGGCAAGGGGTGCAGCTCATCCCGTGGGTTCTGTGTTATTTCAGCATCTCCCGAACCTGGGCGATGCTCAGCCCCTGTTCCCGGGCGATGGCCGCGATGTCCTCATACTCGGCCTTCTGCCGCTGGACGCCGTAGCCGGAGGATATCTTCTGCCGAACCGCGCCGTAGGGGGTGGAAACGGTCTGCGTGCGCCGCTCCAGCGTGTAGCGGTTTTGAAGGCTTTCCCGGATGCCCAGAGTGGTGGTGTGGCGGAAGATCAGCCGCGCCATTTTCTCCCGGTCGCCCGCCCGGCACAGAACGCTCAGAAGCACGCCGGGACGGTTCTTTTTCATGCCGATGGGGGTGGTAAACACGTCCAGCGCGCCGCCGCTCAGCAGCTGCTCCATGGCGAACCCGATCTCCTCACCGGTCATGTCGTCGATGTTGCACTTAAGCTCCGCAATGGCGTCGGTCTGGTCAGAGGTCTCCCCCAGCATGACCCGCAGGCAGTTCGCTTGCGGGAAGTCCTTTTTGCCCATGCCGTAGCCGGTTTTCTGCACCCGCATGACGGGCAGACTGCCAAAATCGTCGGCAAAGTACTTCAGCAGCGCCGCGCCGGTGGGGGTACACAGCTCACCCTGAACGTTCCCGGCCTGAATGGGCATTCCCTCAAGGAGCAGTGCGGTAGCCGGCGCGGGAACGGGGAGGATCCCATGGGCGCACCGGACGGTGCCGCTTCCCACGGAGACGGGGGACACGATCACCTGATCGGGGCGAATTTCCCGCATCAGCAGGCATACGGCGGTGATGTCCGCAACGGCGTCCATGGCGCCGACCTCGTGAAAGTGAATCTGCTGAACCGGAACGCCGTGGACGCGGCTTTCCGCCTCGGCGATGAGATTGTACACGGCCAGAACGTCCAGCTTGACCATGGAGGGAATGGGCAGTCTGTTCACGATTTCCTCAATGCCCTCCATGCTGCCGTGAACATGGTCGTGATGATGACTATGGAGGTTCTCGTCTTCCTCGACTCCCGCCACCCGGACGGAAAAATGGGTTCCAGACACACCGCATTTCACGCCTTTTTCCGCGCTGACGGTGACACCGGGGATGCCGAGACCGTTCATTTTCTCAAGAAACGCCGCCCGATCGGGAAGCAGCTCCAGCAGCGCCGCGGCGAGCATATCCCCGGCAGCGCCCATGGCGCATTCGATGTACAGCGTTTTCATCCCTTGACCTCCATGTGATTAATCATGTTCGCCAGATACCCCGCGCCGAAGCCGTTGTCGATGTTCACCACCGACACGCCGCTGGCGCAGGAATTGAGCATACTCAGCAGCGCCGCCACGCCGCCGAAGGACGCGCCGTAGCCCACGCTGGTGGGAACGGCGATCACCGGGCATTCCGCGAGACCGCCCACCACGCTGGCAAGCGCCCCCTCCATGCCCGCGATGGCGATGACCACGCTGGCTTCCATAATAGAATCCATATGGGCGAGCAGCCGGTGGACGCCGGACACGCCCACGTCGTACAGCCGCACCACCTCGCTGCCCAGCACCTGTGCCGTCAGCGCTGCCTCTTCGGCCACGGGGATGTCGCTGGTGCCGCCGGTGGCGATGACGACTTTTCCGATGCCGTCGGGCTGGGGAAGTCCACCCACAATGCCCACCCGTGCGTCCTTATGGTAGTCCAGCTCCCGGGTGCTGCCGACGTAGGCCGCCGCCTCGGGGGACATTCTGGTGATGAGGACGCGGGTCTGGCCGTTGGCGCGCATGGCGTCGATGATGCCGCCGATCTGCTCCGGGGTCTTCCCCGCACCGTAGATCACCTCTGCCGCGCCCTGCCGCACCTTCCGGTGCAGATCGACCTTCGCGTAGCCGATGTCCTCGAAGGGGGCCTTTTTCAGTTCCAGCATGGCGTCGTCCACGCTGGTTTCCCCGGAGCGGACGGATTCCAGCAGCTTTCGGATTTCAGAGTTCATTTGCGCACCTCCAGATTCAGCAGAACGCTGTCATAATCTTTGCGGAGTTCGGTTACGATTTTCTCCCGGTTTTCCAGAAGCAGGGGCAGATCGGCCTCCCGCAGCTCCAGCTTTGCGGTGTTGCCCACCATGCGGACGCGGAAATCCCGGAACCCAAGTCCGAAGAGAAATCCTTCCGCTTTTTCCGTCTGCTTCAGCTTTTGAAGCGTGATTTCCTCCCCGGTGCGGATCCGGGTGGCGAGACAGGCGTAGGCAGGCTTGTCCCATGTGAACAGCCCGGCTTCTCTGGAAAGACGGCGGATCTCCGCCTTGGTCAGGCCGTACTCCCGGAGGGGGGAGCGAACCGACAGCTCCCGCAGCGCCCGCATTCCCGGCCGGTCGCCGGCGTCGTCGGAGGCGTTGGTGCCGTCCAGCAGCACCGGGAAGCCGTCGTTTTCCGCCGCCCGGAGGATTTGCCGGAACAGCGTATTTTTGCAGTGATAGCAGCGGTCGGACGGGTTCGCCGTGACCGCACTGTTGGAAAGAACATCCACATGCAGCACCAGCATATCCGCGCCCAGCTCATCTGCCAGCCGCCGTGCGTCCGCCAGCTCAAATTCCGGCTGGAAGGCGGTGCTCACGTAATAGGCCTTCACCCGGGCGGCGTACCGCGTCGCCGCGTACAGCAGGTACGCAGAATCCACGCCGCCGGAAAAGGCAACGGCCACCTCCCGATTCTCGGCAAAAAATTGCTCCAACGTCATATTGTTTCCTCCAGTGCTGCGGAAATCGTTTTTCCCATTATACACGAGAATGTGAATTCTGACAAGTAGGAAGCCGCACAACAGCCTTTTATGGGTTGCTTTTCACAATCGGATGGTGTATACTAAACGCAGTGTCCTTAAAAAAAGAAGAGAGGTATCACTATGCAAGAAACAAAAAACAGTTCCTGCTACAGCACCGTGGCGGGGGCGCTCTTTGCCTTTGGAGGCGTTATGGAGCTATTCCAGTGGCTGCGTATCCTCCGCTTTATGTCGTTCAGTGACTATGTTCAGATGCTGATCTGGGTAGCAAGCTGTGCAGTTCTGGCCTTTGCCCTCCTGACGAAGCGCAGAGACATCTTCCTGCCCGTGGGCTTCGCTCTTGCCGGTATCGCCTGCCTGTTCTTCCTGAATTTCAGAAATGTTCTCCTGCTGCTGGGTAACTGGGGCATGGCGTTCTTGGCCGTGGTCTTTGTGACCGACTATCTGCCCCAGCTCCGGGAGCAGGTGAAGAAGTTCTGGTTCATTCCCCCTGCGGTCGTTGCGCTTGCCACAGTGCTGTCGATTGGCGGCGTTTGGTTTGTAGCCTTTCTGAGATTGCTTGCTACATGCGCCGGTATGTTCCTGGCAGCCATGTGGGTTGCCTACCCCGAAGGACTCCCTCAGCAGACGGTGAGCGCATCCGCCGAAACCGGAAGCTCTCCGGCCACGGCCGCTTCTGAGATTTACTGCGGTCTGGTCAAGCACATTCTGCTGCTGCTGTTCACCTGCGGCATCTGGCTGTATATCTGGATTTACCGCGTTACCGGCTACACCAACAATGTAGAGGGCGAAGAAAACCGCGACCCCACCAACAAGCTGCTGCTGTGCCTGTTCGTCCCCTTCTACGTGATTTATTGGATGTATAAGACTGCCCAGCGTCTTGACAAGATGGCGGCGGCGAAGAATATCCCTTCCGATCTTTCCACCCTCTGCCTGATTCTTGCCATCTTTGTTCCCATCATCCCGCCGATTCTGATGCAGGATAAGCTGAACGACATTGTCACCGGCCGTGTTGCTCCTGCTGCCCCCGCTGCCGCTCCTGCGCCTGCGCCCGCCGCCGCACCGACCAGCGTAAGCGAGGCTGCGGACGACCTGCTGAAGCTCAAGGAGCTGCTGGACGCAGGCATTCTCACCCAGGAAGAATTTGACGCAAAGAAAAAGCAGCTGCTGGGGCTGTAAATTCCATACGACAAGGCGCGGGGCATCTGCCCCGCGCCTTTTGATACTATTTCCTGATTAAAATCTTTGATTTTAATCAGGAAGGCATCGCCTAATGGCGCTGCCAGTTTTGTGATTTATAAGGAAAGAAATCACAAAACAAGTCTCATATGAACTTCAATTAAAATCTTTTTTAAAGATTTTAATTGAAGTTCAGTATGACAAGCCAGGAGGGAGCGGAAAATCCGCTCCCTTCAGGTATTTACTTCTTGATGATCTCGCTGAGCTTCTCGGCGGCGGTGGTAACCGCGTCGCTGACGACGGCGGCAGCCTTGTTTGCCTTGGCGGCGGCCTTCTCCAGAGCGATCTCCTTGGCAAAGTAGCGGTTCAGCATACCCTGCAGAGCCTTGCCGTGGCGGGCTTCGTCCCTGGCCATTTCATGGACGGTGTCGTGGATGGCGTCCAGACCGTTCTTCTTGGCGCAGGCGGCCAGGTCAAACTTGCCCTGGGTGGCGCCGAACTCGCAGTCAACACGCCAGGCCAGATTGTCCTTGGTGGTGGCCTTCATGTGGGGCTCCAGATCCTCGCCCAGCATCTCGGCGAACTTGGCGGCGTGCTCGGCTTCCTCATGGGCGGCCTTCTCCCAGTACAGGCCAATCTCGGGGTAGCCCTCCCGGTGGGCAATGCGGGCCATGCACAGATACATGCCGACCTCGCTGCACTCGCCCTGGAAGTTGGCCATCAGCTGCTCGAAGATGTACTTCTTGTCTTCCTCGGAGATGTCGGGGTTGTTCTTCACGGTCTTGGCGTAGATGCCGTACTCATGCTCGGCGGCCAGCTTGCCTTCCTCCATGACCTTGAACTTGGAGCCGTCAACGCCGCACACGGGGCACTTGAAGCCTTCGGGGATGAACTCGCCTTCGTAGACATAACCGCACACGGGGCACACAAATTTCTTCATAATCGATTCCTCCAAAATTAGTTTTATAAGTTATTTGGGCAAATACGCCCGGGATTACAATAAATTACGCCTCTTCCTCGAACAATTCGGGGCCGACGCCGCAGAGGGGGCATTCGTAGTCTTCGGGCAGCTCGTCGCCTTCGTAGACGTAGCCGCAGACGGTGCAGACATATTTTTTCATACAGCTTCCTCCTTAGTTTCTGATTTGCAGCCGCGGCACAGACCTGTGAAGGTCAGCTGGCAGCTGTGTACCTGACAGCCGGTGCATTCCTCGGCGGCGCGTCCCAGAGACAGAGGGGCTGCCGTATCGGGAAGGTCAATCACCGCGCCGCAGGCTGTGCAAATGAAGTGGACATGAGGGCGGGTGTCGGCGTCAAAGCGTTCGCTTCCGTTCACCGTACCCACGCTCTGGATCAGGCCCTGACTCTTGAACAGGGCGAGATTGCGATAGATCGTGGCAAGGGAGATGTCCGGGTGTTCCTCCCGCAGCATTTCGTGAACCATCTCCGCTGAGGGATGAAGCACGGTGCCGCGGAGGCAGGACAGAATCGCGTTGCGTTTTTTGAATTGCTTTGTGGCCGCTTCCATAGACACCTCCTTTGGTTTGCTTTATTTAAGAACAATTCTTATTTACATCTGGAGTATAGCACGCAGCACCTCATTTGTCAAGAGCAAAATGAGAATTATTTGCATTTATTTTCCAGAAAAATGCGGCTGCTATACGCAGCAAATCGTCCGCTGACTGTGCGCAGTCAGCGGACGATTCATCACAATTTGGCGATATCGGCGACCAGAGCATCCACCTCGGCCTGCGTGGTAGCCCAGCTGGTGCAGAAACGCACGACTGTTCCCTGCTCAGCGGCCCCTTCTTCCTCAAAGTAGTAGCCCTGTGCCAGCGCTTCCTTCTGCTGCTGGGTCAGAATGACAAACTGCTGATTGGTGGAGCTTTCCACCCAGAATGGGATGCCCTTCGCCGCGAATGCTTCTCTGATCTGCATGGCAAGCGCATCGGCGCGCTTCGTTTTCTCAAAATACTCGCCGCTTTCCAGCATGGTCACGAATTGCAGACCCATCAGCCAGCCCTTGGCCAGCACCGCGCCGTGCTGCTTCATGTAGGCTTTAAAGCGGTACTGAAGCTTGGGTTCGGTAATGACCAGCGCCTCGCCGAACAGTGCGCCGCACTTCGTCCCGCCGATGTAGAACACGTCCGTCAGTTCCGCGAAATCCTTCAACGTCAGATCGTTGTCCGCCGCCCCCAGACCGTAGCCCATTCGCGCCCCATCCACGAACAGATACATGCCGTATTTCCGGCAGACCTCCCGGATGCTTTGCAGCTCCTGCTTGGAGTACAGCGTCCCCTTCTCGGTGGGGAAGGACAGATACACCAGCTTCGGCTCGGTCAGGTATTCCGGCGCGCCGCCGCCATAATACGCCGCCGCACATGCGGCGATCTGTCCGGCGGTGATTTTCCCGTCGGTGTTGGGAAGCGCGAGGATTTTGTGCCCCGTGTTTTCGATGGAAGCGGCTTCGTGGCAGTTGATATGTCCGGTGTCGGCGGCGATGACGCTCTGGATGGGGGACAGCGCCGCCGCGATGACCACGAGATTCGCCTGGGTCGCGCCGGGTACGAATTTGATCAGGGCGTCCTCAGAAGAAACCAGCTGCTTGATGACCGCCTCGGCACGTTGGCACCAGATGTCCTCGCCGTAGCCCGCGAAACTGTCAGTGTTGGTGGCGGTCAGGGCGCTCAGGATGGAGTCCAGCGCCCCGTGGTTGTAATCGTTGTTGAATCGAATCATGATTTACTCCTTTGTCTCTGCGTTCAGCGCGTCCACCACGATGTCCGGGTAGGGGTTGGCGATCACGGTGCGGTAGGTGTGGTAGATCACCATGCCGGGCTTGCCGTTGGGGATTTTCTTCACCTGCTTCACCGCCGTCACGTCCACGGGGATGTTCTGCCCGCCCCCGGTTTCGGCGTAGTAGGCGGCCAGCTGCGCCGCCTGCGTAACGGTATCGTCCGGGGGCGTAGTGCCGCCGCAGGAAATGATGACGTGGGAGCCGTGCACCTTGGAGGCATGGCACCAGATGTCGTCCTTCCGGGCAAGGCGGAAGGTCAGCTCGTCGTTCTGGCGATTGTTCCGGCCGACGTAGATCGGGTAGCCGTCGGTGCTTTCAAACCGCATGGGCGGCAGCTTGGCCTGCTTCATGCGCTTTCGGTCGGTGTCGGGACGGAGATACCCGCTCTCCTGTAACTCCCGGCGGATTTCCTCCAGCTCCCCCTCAGTACCGGCGCGGTTCAGCTCCTCCAGCACGCTTTTCAGGTAGTCCAGCTCCAGCCGCCCCAGCTCCAGCTGCTTCGTCAGCTCCTTCTCCGCGTTTTTCATCCGGGCGTAGTCCTTATAATACCTGGCGGCGTTCTGGTTCGGGGAGAGAATGGGGGAAATGGGAATGTCCACCGGCCGCATTTCCTCGTCGTAGAAGTCCTCGCACTGAACGGTAGTCTGCCCCTTCACGATACGGTGGAGGTTGGCCGTGAGGATGTCCCCCAGCTGGCGCAGACGCTCCCGGTCGTAGGTGGCTTCCAGCTCCTTTTCCTGAATTGCCAGCTTTTTGGTCAGGCGGCTGCACAGATTCTGAACGGTCTTGCGCACGGCCTGACCCTTCTGCCGCATGGCGTCCTTCTGATCCCGGACGGTGTAGTACATATCCAGCAGCTTGCCGAAGGACTCGGCGCGGCGGCACTCGCCGTATTCCCGGATGGGGCAGAAGGCGAACTGCTTCGGCGTGCCGTCCGGGAGGGCGTAATAATAGGGTGCGGGGTGGCTTACGTGCTCGCGGAAGAACAGCGACAGCTTGTCGGCGGTCGTGTCCACGTCCAGCGAATCGATGCGGGCGTCCGTGCTTCCGGCGGCGTACAGCGCCGCCTCCCGGCACACCAGAGGGGACAGGCCGCCAACGGTGTCCATCAGCCGGTCGGCCAGAACGTCCGCGCCGGGGGCAGTGAGTATGTTTACATAACGCTGGGCATCTCCCTCCGGGGCACTGTCCAGCAGGTTCAGCTTCATGACCGGCTCCGGCGGCTGATACATGAGACCCGGCAGCGCTGCCCGCTTGGCGCTTTCGTCAAGGCCGATGCGCCGCAGGCAGTCCAGAATCCGCCCCTCAGGGGACAGTAGATACAGATTGCAGGTGCGCCACATCAGCTCGGCTACCAGCGTCTTTTGCACCGGAAAGCCCATCTCGTCGGTGCAGTCGAAGCGGAACGATGCCGCCCGCTCCATGGGGGGCTGGGAAACTTCTGTCAGCTTTGCCCCCAGAAGGTGCTTGCGCAGAAGCATACAGAACATGGGCGGCTGCGCCGGATTCTCCGGAGAAGCCGCCGTCAGATGCAGCCGGGGGGCGGCGGGGTTGGCAGCAAAAAGCAGCTTCTCCCGTCCCTCCTGGCAGCGCAGATGAACAATAATGGTATCTCTGGCGGGCTGGTGGATTTTCTCCACCCGTGCGCCGATGCACCGGGTGCGGACTTCCTCCAGCACGGCGGATAAGAAAAAGGCATCAAATGCCATGATGCAGTCCTCCTGCTTTGATAGTTTACTCTCCCATAACGGCCTTGAACAGCTCGTTCAGCCGCTGGGTTTTCCCGGCGAGGTACAGCGCGCCGAACAGGGCTTCCAGACCGGTGGCCTTTGCATATTCGGCGGGGGTGGCGGATTTCGGCACCGCATGGACGTGAGCGTTTTTCCCCCGGCGATAGTAGGCAAGCTCCTCCTCGGTCAGCAGGGGCAGCAGCTTGTCCACGAATTTTGCCTGAGACGTGGCCTTCACCATCTGAATGGTGTCATGGTGCAGCTGCCCCACGGTCTTTTCCCCCTGAGCGCAGAGGTAGCCCCGGCAGAGGATCTCAAACACGCAGTCCCCCATATGGGCAAGCCCCAGATTGGAAATGGCGTCGATCTCCGATTGGGGCAGGTTCATTTTGAAATAATTTTCCATAGTTTCTCCCGATTGACCAGAAATTGGGCGCAAAGCCCGGTGAACAGCCCGGTCAGAATACTCATGACGATCATCACCGGCAGATATACCGCCAGCGACACCGTCCCCGTCAGGGCAATCGCCATGGCCATCTGTCCGACAGAGTGGGCGACGGCGCCCAGACATCCGGCGACCCAGAGCTGCTTTTTCGTAAGAATTTTCCGCAGGGCGATGGTCACGCCGATGGCGCAGACGCCCCCGGCGGCGGAGTACAGAATGGTGCTGAAATTCCCGGCGAACACCGCTCCCAGAAAAACGCGCACTGCCAGCACCGCCGCGCCCTCCTTCGGCCCCAGCACAAACACGGTGAACACCGTCACGATATTGGCAAGCCCCAGCTTCACGCCGGGGATGGGAACCGGGGAGGGAATCTGGGCTTCGATCATGAAAATGGTCAGGGCAATGGCGGCCAGCAGCGCCAGAAGCGTCAGCTTTTTCGTTTTCAATCCGGCACCGCCTTTCCACGTGTCCTTATATCCGATACAGCCGTTTCCCGTTTTCCATGGTGGCGGCGTGGACTTCCTCCACAGAAATCCCCCGGATCTCTGCCAGACGCTCGGCCATGCGGTACAGTTTTCCGGGGTCGTTGCGTTTTCCCCGGAAGGGTTCCGGGGACATATAGGGGCAGTCGGTTTCTAAGACGATGCGGTCCAGGGGAATGGCGGCGGCAGTCTCCACCGCTTTCCGGGCGTTTTTGAAGGTCAGGACACCGGTAAAGCCGATGTACCAGCCCCGGGCGATCAGCCATTTGGCCATTTCCGCCGAGCCGGAATAGCAGTGGAACACCCCGGTGACCTCCGGGAATTCTTCTACAATGCGAAGTCCGTCCTCGTGGGCTTCCCGCTCATGGACGATGACGGGCAGATTCAGTTCCAGCGCCAGCGCCATCTGGGCGCGGAACGCCGCCTGCTGACGCTCCCGCGGGATGTCCTCGTAATGGTAATCAAGGCCGATCTCGCCGATGGCCTTGATTTTGGGGTTGAGTTTACATAATGTCCGGTATTCTTCCAGAACGGCGGCGTTTACCTCGTCGGCAGCATCCGGGTGGGAGCCGACGGCGGCGTAGATATAGTCATACCGGGACGCCAGAGCGGAAGCCGCCCGGGAGGACACGAGACTGCATCCGGGGTTCATCAGCAGCCCGATGCCCTGCTCCGGAAGGGCGGACAGAAGCGTTTCCCGATCGGCGTCAAAGGCGCGGTCGTCCATATGGGCGTGGGTGTCAAACAGCATAAGCTCTCCTTACAGTAAGCTACTCAATAACGGCCACCAGACAGCCGTCCATTTCTGTGACCCGGGGATCGTCCAGGGAAAAGTCCGTCTTGTTTGGGTATCCCCGCAGACCCTCCCCGGTGCGCTTGACCCGTGCTTCCTTCAGTACCCAGAAGGTCAGCAGCGCCCGGCGCTTGTCCGGCGCGGCATCGAACTGTACCTTTTCTTTGGGGGACAGGATTTTCTCCGCTAGGGCGAGTTTTACGTTCCGGTCAAGCTCCTCGGCGTCAATGCCGATCTCCCGGCGGGACAGGGCGCAGAACGCATGTCGTGGGGTGTGGGAAATGGAAAAATGCCAGTCACTGCCGGGGAAATAGGGCTTGCCGCCCGCCGCTATGGCAATGGGCGGCAAATCCAGCCCGGTTTCTTCCCGGTAAAGCGCCGCCAACAGCGCCCGTCCCGCTTCGTGGCCGGTTCGTCCGGCGAGGGCGCAGGACGCGATTCTCACAGCGCGTCGATGATGTCGGATTCCGACGGCTCCTTGGGGCGGCGGTTTCTCAGCCGGTCAACCAGAATGGCGATGCCCACGATCAGCACCAGCAGGCCGCACAGGCTCATGACGAACCGGGAGGTGGCCATGGGCAGAGCGATCAGCACCGCGCCGAGAACCGTGGTAATGACGGCGGGAAGAATGCCGTAATGATACCGGCTTGCGTTCAGAATGTCCTGAACACCCCGGACGACCAGCAGGATACCGGCCAGACGACCCAACCCCGCAGCCAGCATCAGGGGATTGCGCAGAAGCCACGCGCCCACGGCAAAGCAGCAGACGGCGGAAAGCACCTTTCCCACGGTGTCAAAGTGTCCGGCGATGGCGCTGACGGCGAACACGACGCCTGCGATCACCAGCACCCAGCCCAGAATCTGTGCCACAAGGGCGGAGGCGGAGTCCGGATGAATCAGCAGGATCAGACCCAGCACCATCAGCAGCACCGGGGTAGCGATCAGACGAATGACGGATAAAATAGTATCTTTCATAATAGAGTCACCTCTCTGGAACTCAGTATACCCCGAATCCGGGGCGGTGTCAATCGGGGAAAGCGGAAATCGGGGGCATTGCCCGACACGCACGACGCCCTCTCTTTTGATGGGGGCGGAAAACAGGAAATGGAGCGTATCAGTACAGATACGCTCCATTTCTTGTGTCAATATACGCACCCCCATTTACCTTCTCCGTCCTCGCTGCGCGCGACCACATCTCCCAGAGGGAGAGGCAAGGGAGTGCGCTGAAATACTGTGAGCGGCCGGAAAGCGGAGACAATGCCCTTTGTTTGCCCCACTTGGGGGCGTCCCTTGGGAACGAGGGAATGGGGTTTCCTCCGCCGATATCCGCTTTCTCACGCAAAATGCGCGGTTTCCTTCCTCCCTTCCCTAACATCACCTACATCTTGTGATTTTTCCACTTTTTTCAGTCCCACATGTTGTGTTTCGACAAAATCTGCGCCGCGGTTGTGCTACTATGATTGCAGGCTCGTGGGACGGAGCCGGATGACTGCCGTCGTGGCGTCGTCCATCTGCTTCCCGCGGCCATACTCCAGAATTTTTGCTGCCAGCTCCCCAGGCGGCATGTCCGGAGTCAGGTCAGACCGGCGGGAAATCCCCTCTCCATCCACGCCGTCGCTGAGCAATACCAGCGCTTCCCCCCGACGCAGGGACAGCTTCTCCACCGTTTCCCGGCTTTCCGTTACGGAAATGCCCGGCGGTGGGGTGGCTGTCCCTATTTTTTCCGCACTGCCCCGGCGAAGCAGCCAGCTGGGGGCGGCGCCCCACTTGTATAACGTGGCGTGGCCGGTGTCGAGATAGAGTTCCGCCAAGTCCACCGTGACCGCCCCGGCACTGCCCCGGAGGGCGAGAATGCTGTTGAGGGTGCGCAGGGCGTGGGCGGCGGGAAACCCGGCGGTGAGCATCTGCCGCAGAAGTGATCCCGCCGACTGCCCCTCCTGAGCGGCGCCCAGCCCGGTACCCATCCCGTCGCAGAGAATGACGTAATACCGGCACTCCGGCCCCGGAAAGGCAAGACACCGGTCGCCGTTGGCAAGCTCCTTGCTGCGGCTGCGGGCGGCGGCCTCGGCGCGAAACCAGGCCCTCGGCCGCTGCCCCCGGCGGGGCAGATCGTCGGCAAGCCCCCGCAGGAAATCTCCCAGAAACTGATACTGCTGCACCATCGCCGCCCGGTACTCTGACTGCCGGGCGCTGTCGGCTTTCAGAAGCTTTAATTGCTCCTGCCCCCGGCGAAGCTCGGGGATCAGCCGCCCCGACTTGCGGCATTGGGCGTCCAGCGGGTTTTGCAGCAGCGATACGTCCAGCGACAACTGCTGGGGGCAGCTGTTCCGGGCGGAGCAGCTGCCGCAGGCGCGCTGCCGCACTTTTTGCAGCACGGCGGAAGCGTCAACGGGGGGCGGCGCGGTCTCCAGAAAAAGCTGCTGGGTGACGCCGAGAACCTCCGCCCCCAGCTCCAGCCGCACCTGCGCCAGCCCCGTCTCCCCCCGGCGGCGGGCGGTCTCCTGAGAGGGCGGCATCAGAATGCCCAGCCCGCCGCCGAGAATCAGCCCCGGCAATGGCGTATAATCCCGAATGCCGCAGATCGCCATTACCACCATGCACGCCGCCCCCGGCGCGAGACAGCGCATCCACTTACGTTCAAAGGGGATCATGCGGATCACGCCCGCGAGACACAGCACCGCCGTCATGGGAATGTTCGTCACCTGCGCCAGATCCAGCCCCAACCCTCCAAGCACCGCGGCGGGGAAAGCGCCGCCCACAGCCAGCGCGCCTGCCGCGAGATACCCCAATCCAAGATAAGGCGTCGGTGAAGCCTGCGCCAGCGCCAGCACTGCCACGCCGCCCACCAGCCAGTCGGTGACGGCGGTGCGTCTGCGCAGCGCCACGGGGAACAGCAGTCCCGCCCCGGCGGCGAGAACAATCCGCAGGAAATAGACCGGCACCGGCACGGTATCCCGCAGCACCAGCTGGAACAGCAGTCCGGTCAGCGCCGTCAGAAACGCGGAAATGGCAGGGAAGATCAGCGGCTGTTCCTCCGGAATGTGCCGGGCAAGGAGCAGCGCCAGCAGTCCGCCGGAGGCCGACCACACCAGCCCCTGCAATCCCGCGATGCCCCAGAAGACCCAGTAGCCCAGCATGGCCCCCAGACTCATGACCGCCGCGTGCCAGCCGCTCATGGCTAAAATCAGCCCCATCGCCAGCGGCTGAGGGTAATTACCCAGACTGGCCGCGCTGAGCAGAAATCCGCTGCCGCCGCACAGGAGGACGACCCCTCCTGTGCGGATTTTGGGGTTCAGCAGCAGCCTTTGGCACGTTCGCCGCCCCCGCCGCAGGTACGTTTCCATGGATGCAATCATTTCCACCACAGCCTTTCCTTAGTGATGGGAAAATCCTATCACGCCGAGAAAAATTATGCTGTCGGATTCGCAATGGTGAGAAAGATTCTTAGGAAGCTCTGGTTAAATTGACAAGAGCTGGCAGCGAGAGATTTTGGCTCCGGGCAAAGCACGGAAAATGGAGGAATACTGTATGTATTTCCCATTTTTCGTGCTGAAGACCGGGGGCAAAAGATCCGCTGTCCAGCCGCAGGCAATTTAATCAGAGTTTCCCTTGCATCGGGGGCGGGATGGGTGTATAATGACCTGTAATTAAGGAAGCTGGAAGGGAATCAATGACGGCCATGGGCAGAGAATTTGAACTGAAATACCGGGCGGATTCCGGGATGATTGCCACCATTCGGGCAGCATTCGGGGATTTTTCCGAGATCCGGATGGAAACGGTCTATTATGACACTTTGGATGCCGCCCTGAGCCGCCGGCGCTGGATGCTGCGGCGGCGGTACGAAAACGGGACCTCCGTCTGCACCCTGAAAACGCCCCTCCCTGACGGCAGCCGGGGAGAGTGGGAAACCCCATGTGACGATATCGGGTTGGCAGCGAAAGAGTTATGTAAACTCGGCGCGCCGGAAGACCTGCTGCCCCTGACGGCAAGCGGCCTGACGGAAGCCTGCGCCGCCCGGTTCACCCGTCTGGCAAAGCAGATCGTTCTGGAACGCTGCACCGTGGAGCTGGCGCTGGACGAGGGCACGCTGATGGGCGGCGGGAGGACGCTTCCCTTCGCCGAAATGGAAGTGGAACTGAAATCCGGCGAAGAAGCCGCCGCGACTGCCTTTGCCGAAGCTCTGGCGCAGGAATTCAACCTGACCCCGGAACCGAAAAGCAAGGCGCAGCGAGCCATGGCACTGCTGCATTAAGGACATACAGGAGAGAGAAATATGCCCAAATTTGAGACGCTGTTTTCCAAATACGACCGTCTGGTGCTGTTCGACACCGAGACCACCGGCCTAGCCTACAACCGGGACGAGATCATTGAGTTTGCCGCCGTGGTGCTGGAGCGGGTGGACGGAACGCCCAAGGTGGTGCAGGAGTACGACCAGCTGGTCGCCCTGTCCCCCGGCGGGTTTGTGCCGCCGAAAATTCAGGAGCTGACCGGCATCTCTACCCAAGACCTGCGGGAACGGGGACTGCCCAAGACCAGAGTCTGCCGGGACATTGCGGAGATGATTCAGGGCAACACCCTACTGCTGGCCTACAACGCCCATTTTGACCTGAGTTTTCTATTCTATATGCTTCTGCGGGACGCCGACCCGGCCGTGCTCAAGGGCAAGGACAAGCTGGACCTGCTCACGGTCTACCGCGACCGCCACAGCTACCCCCACCGGCTGTGCAGTGCCATTGAGGTCTACGGTCTTTCCGGCAAGGTGGTCAATTCCCACCGGGCGGTGGACGACGTGCTTGCCACCGTGGCGGTGATGGAGGAAATGGAGAAGGAAAAGAACGATTTGGAGCGTTATGTAAACCTTTTCGGCTACAACCCCAAATACGGCATCGAGGGCAAGCCCATCAGCTCCATTACTTACAAGCCCCAGCCCTATAACCCTGTGAAGCCGCTGTACGAGGCGTAGTATCCCTATGGAATGGCTGAATGTTTTCGGGCTGGTCATGGTGGCAGTCATCATGATACCCAATATTCTGTTTGCGATGAAGTGCAAGGACGGATTCGTGAACAAATGGAACAACAAATCTGTGGAAACCGTGGAACAAATCGGCAGGTTCGGCTGCTTTGGATTTATGATCATCAACATTCCGGGAACCTGGTTCGGGTGGTGGTCTGACGAAGCGTTTGCCGTATATCTGGTCGTAGATGCCGTGCTGGTCACGCTTTACTGTGTGATCTGGGCGGTTTGTTTCCGGAAAAGCAGCGTTTTCAGAGCGTTGGCGCTGTCCATCATCCCCTCCGTTCTGTTCCTGTTCAGCGGGATTATGAGCCGGTCGATTCTCCTGACCATTGCCGCGGTATTGTTTGCGCCGAGCCATATTCTGATTTCGTATCAAAACGCAAAATAATTTTACCACAGGAGGTAAGAAAATGCTGAATCCATCCGCCTATGCTCTGGGTGCCAACCGCTCCTGCATCCGGGACCTGTTTGAATACGGCTGCCAGCGCGCCGCCGTTGTGGGACGGGAAAACGTCTACGACTATTCCCTGGGCAACCCCTCCATCCCCTCGCCGAAGGAGGTGGACGAGACGGTGCGCCAGATCCTCGACGACACTGATTCCCTGCTGATTCACGGCTACACCTCCGCCGTGGGCGATTACGCCACCCGCAAGGCCATTTCCGACGACCTGAACGCCCGCTACGGCGTGTCCACCGTTCCGGAGGAATTCTTCATCGGCTGCGGCGCGGCGCCGGAGTTGGTGAGCGTGTTCCGGGCGCTGGCAGTCCCGGGGGCGGAAATTCTGGCGGTCGCGCCCTATTTTCCGGAATACAAACCCTTCGCGCAGGAGGCGGGGCTGGAATTCAAGGTCGTCCCGGCGGACATCCCCTCCTTCCAGATCAACCTGACCGCCATGGAGCAGATGATCACGCCCAGCACGCAGGCGGTCATCCTCAACTCCCCCAATAACCCCTCCGGCGTGGTCTACACCCGGGAGACATACCAAAAGCTGGCAGCAATCCTTAACAAAAAGGCCGCGGAGTACGGCCACCCCATTTACATCGTCTCCGACGAGCCGTACCGGGAGCTGGCCTATGGAGTCGAGGTGCCGTTCCTGCCGGAAATTTACCGGGATACCGTCATCTGCTATTCCTATTCCAAGTCCCTGTCCCTCCCTGGCGAACGAATCGGCTATGTGTATGTGCCCCAGAAGGCCACGGACGGCAAGGCGCTGTATTCCGCCGTTGCGGGGGCTGCCCGGGCGGGCGGCCACGTCTGCGCCCCCAGTCTGTGGCAGAAGGTCATCGCCCGGTGCGCCCATCTGCGCCCTGACCTGGAGAGCTACGACCGCAACCGCAAGGCGCTGTACGAGGGGCTGACCCGGATGGGCTACGAAATGGCCAAGCCCGACGGCGCGTTCTATCTGTTCATCAAAGCTCCCGGCGGCGACGCCAACGCATTTTCCGACGCGGCGAAGAAGAAAGACCTGCTGGTCGTCCCCGGCGACGGCTTCGGCTGCCCGGGATATTTCCGCATCTGCTACTGCGTGAGTCTGGAAATGATTCAGAAAAGCCTGCCGGTGTTCGAGGAACTGATTCGCTGCGGAGAGTGGTAAAGTATTTTCCGTATTACGATGGAAACGGGAGCGGAGATTCATGAGTATAGTTAGAACAACTGAGCAAAGATTAAAAATAGCAATTTATTATAACGAAGTTATTGATTATCTCGAAGGCACTGGGTTGTATAAAATTTGTAGTGATCCCAGAGATGTTACTTCCCTTCACGCCTTTAATTTCAGCATAGAATGTTATAATAAACTTGCCGCTAAATGCCCTCAACTTGAATTGGACAGGTTATTTGTGGAAGAAATTCTTTCAAAATTAAAAAGCGATAAGTGTAATGTTTATGATGTTTATTATCTTTTCAACTGTCTTGCTGCCCAATTAAGATTAGAAAAGAATGGTATTGCCGCCTTCGTGGTAGAAGATTCCAAAATTGATGAAATATGCCAATTATTAAGAGGAAAAACGCTTGTTTACCAAGACAGATTAAAGAGATGCCACGACGAAAAAGGGTCAAATTATACAGACGGTATGTTGGGGTATATGCAAAGCGAAAGCAGTCGAGTGTATCACGAGACTGGTAAAAGAATTTTATGAGCTGAAGAAGTGAAAGCAACAAATTCAGGCCGTTGGTATCCACAAAAGTGGCAATCAACGGCCTGTTTCCTGTGTTAATCAGCCAGAAAATCCGGAATGAACCCGGTGTCCGCCGCCTCGGCTTCCTGCGTGAAGCCTTCCAATTCGTTCAGATACATCCAGCTGAGCACTGCGTCGTATTCCTCATCGATGACCCGGCGGTCGAAGGGGGCGGGAAGTCCGCCCATGGGCGTGTACTGGCGCATCAGGCTCACCAGCACCTCCCCGGGGGCGAAATTCTCCCCGATCCAGTCCAGCACCCGCAGAGAGTTCTCCACATTTCCGGGCAGGATCAGGTGGCGGATGATGACGCCCCGGGTGATCTTCTCCCCCTCCCAGCGCACCGCACCCACCTGCCGCACCATCTCCCGGATGGCTTCGGCGGCCACGGGAAAATAGTCCGCCGCCCCGGACAGCTGCCCCGCCAGACGGGCATCCGCGTACTTGAAGTCGGGGAGGTAAATATCGACGCACCCCTCCAGCGCCCGCAGCGTCTCCACCCGCTCGTACCCGCCGCAGTTGTACACCACCGGCACGGGCAGCTTGGGCCGCAGCGCCGGGAGGATCGTGGGCAGAAAGTGGGTGGGGGTCACAAGATCGATGTTTTCCGCCCCCCGGGCAATGAGGTCTTCAAACAGCTGCCTGAGTCCGGCGGAGTCCGTGGCCTTCCCTACCGCGCCGCCGCTGATGGCGGCGTTCTGGCAGTAGCGGCACCGGAGCGTGCAGCCGCCGAAGAAAACCGCGCCGCTTCCCCCGGCTCCCGCCAGCGCCGGTTCTTCCCATTTGTGGAGCATGGCCTTGGCCACGAGGGCGGTATCCGGACAGCCGCAGAAGCCCCGCTGCCCCGCCGTCCTGTCCACGCCGCACCGCCGGGGGCAGAGATTGCAGTTTACATAATCCATACGCATCCCATCCTTTGGGGGTATCATATCAGTTTTTTCGCCTTTTCTCAACCCCGTACTTTACCGGCGTGCGAAAATGTGGTAAACTACAAAAAATAAACTGTCTGCGCCCCTCGCAAACAGCGATTTTGAAAGGGGTAATTATTATGGAAATCCGATTTGCTGAAACCCGGGATATTCCCGGTATGATTAACTTGCTGCTTGAGGTGGGGGAAGTCCACCACCGCATCCGTCCCGACCTGTTCCGGGCAGGCGCGCAGAAATACGACGAGCAGACCCTTGCCCGGATGCTCACCGATGACACCCGCCCCATTTTCGTCGCCGTGGAGGGCGGGAAGGTGCTGGGCTACTGCTTCTGCATTTTGCAGGTTCGGGAAAACGACCCGGTGCTCTTAGACGACCGCACGCTGTACATTGACGACCTGTGCGTGGACGAAGCCTGCCGGGGCAAGCACGTGGGGCAGGCACTGTACGACCACACCGTGGCCTACGCCCGGAGAATTGGCTGCCGCACGGTGACGCTGAACGTATGGTGCGGCAATGACAGCGCCATGCACTTCTACGAAAAGCAGGGGCTGAGACCCCGGAACATCCACATGGAAACCATTTTGTGAGGAATGCCATGCTAATCAAGAACCAGATTTACGAAGCCGAGATCACGGACTACACCGCTGAAGGACAGGGCGTCGCCCACATCGAGGGCTGCGCTGTATTCATCCCCAACGCCGTCGCCGGGGAAAAGGTGCGCGTCCGGGTGGAGAAGGCGCAGAAGACGTGGGCGGCGGGGAAAATTGTGGAGATTCTGGAAAAGTCCCCCCACCGGGTCAACCGGGAGTGCGAGGTCGCCAAGCTCTGCGGCGGCTGCGATTTCTGGCACATGGACTACGCCGAGGAGACCCGCCTGAAAGCCGAGCGAGTGAAAAACTGCTTAAACCGTATCGGCGGCGAAAATCTGGCGGAAGTCCCCATTCTCGCCGCCCCCGACTGCCACGGCTACCGCAACAAGGCGCAGTATCCGGTGGCGGTGAAAAAAGGACGCGCCTACGCCGGATTCTACCGGGCGGGCACCCACGACGTGGTGGAAAACGCCCGCTGCCGCATTCTCCCGGAGGAGATCGACGCCGCGAAGGATGCGGTAATTGATTATGTAAACCAATACCGGGTCAGCGTCTACGACGAGACCACCGGCAAGGGGCTTATGCGGCATATTTACGTCCGCCGGGGCGCGGTGTCCGGGCAGATTCTGGTATGTCTCGCGGTGAACGGCGAAAAAATCCCCCGGCCGGAGGCGCTCGTCCAGCGGCTGGGCGGGATTCCCGGCTTTACCACGCTGGTGCTGTCCGTGAACACGAAGCGGGGCAACGCCGTGCTGGGCGACCGCTTTCTCACCCTCCACGGCCCCGGCTATATCGAGGACACCCTCTGCGGCCTGAATTTCCGCCTGTCCCCCCGGTCATTTTATCAGGTGAACCACCATCAGGCGCAGCGGCTGTACCAGATGGCGATTTCTCAGGCGGAGATCACCAAGGCCGACACGGTGCTGGACCTGTACTGCGGCGTCGGCACCATCACGCTGGCCATGGCTGGCGCGGCGGGGAAGGTCATCGGCGTAGAGATCGTCCCTCAGGCGGTAGAGGACGCCCGGGACAACGCGGTGCGGAACGGCATCACGAACGCGGAATTTTTCTGCGGCGACGCCGGTCAGGCGGCGCTGGAGCTGGAAAAAAGCGGCGTCAGGCCGGACGTGGTGGTCGTTGATCCGCCGAGAAAGGGCCTGAACGCGGACACCATCGAAGCCCTTCACCGCATGTCCCCCCGGCGCATCGTCTACGTCTCCTGTGACCCCGCAACGCTGGCGCGGGACGTGGCGCTGCTGAAAGAGCGGGGCTACACCCTGAAAACCGCCGCCGCGGCGGACTTATTCCCGAGGTGCGCCCATGTGGAGACGGTTGTCTTGCTTTCCAAGGGTGAGGTCGACTCAAAAAAGATTCGGGTTGAATTCTCTTTGGAAGATATGGATATGTCGGAGTTTCAGGATGGGGCAACCTATCCACAGATCAAAGCGTATGTTTTGGAACACTCCGGCTTAAAGGTTTCCAGTCTGTATATTTCTCAGGTGAAACGGAAGTGCGGACTGGATGTTGGGAAGAACTACAATCTGCCGAAGTCTGAGGATACCAGGCAAGTTCCGACCTGTCCCCCGGAAAAAGAAAAAGCAATTCGAGACGCACTACAGTATTTTGGGATGATTTGAAGCCTGTTGCCTTTATATAGATCCTTTCATAATATAACTCAAAATGAGCAAATCCGAAAAATAACCAATAGCATAAGGCACTCCAATTATGGTACAATGTAGAAGAACCACCAACCACATGGACCAAAAAAGGAGTGCCCTATGGAACATATTATAACAGTCGGTGAAGAACTTCGCAAGCGTTTTCATGAAAATGGATTCGCTTTTTTGAGCAGTGTACCTCAGAGACGTATCCAGGAAATGATTTTGGCTATGGCTCAGAAAGGGCATGGCGGGAAAATGACAGATTATGCGGAGCTGGGGTTTGGTCATAGGACGACGTATGGCCATTTTCTGTCCAAAGGAAAATGGGACCACATGGCTGTAGAGGCCGTGCAGCGCAGGAACAGTTTCCAATCCATCTTGTCCGTTGCAAAATCCGCAAAACAGCCGGTATACCTTAGCATAGACGATACTGTTATTGCAAAAAGAAAGCACCCAGGCACGCGGTTCGCCCAACGGAAGGTGTTGGCTGGCATTATTCCTATCTGGAAGGAAAACAGGTATATTGCTTCCAAATGCACGCTGCGATCGTAAGCACCGGCAGTCACACACTTTGTTACAGCCTTCAGCGCTGTTGTCCGGAACATGGCTCTAAAGTGGACATGACCTTAAACGCAATTGACGCACTCTCAGAAACGGAACACCCTGTTTACGTACTCATGGACAGCTGGTATACAAATGCCCAGGTTTGGAACAAATGTATCACAAAGAAATGCCATTTAATAGGCGCAATGAAGTCAAATCGGATCCTTTACCCTGACGGGATGCGCATTTCCGCCAGCGCCTATGCGGCAACACGCAAACAAGACCAATTTCATCTTGTAACGGTGAAAGGTCAGGAGTATTTCGTACATCGTTATGAAGGCCCGCTTAACAAGCTTAAAAGAGCTGTTGTACTGCTTACATATCCAAAGGAAAAATTCGGGGTCTGTAACACCTTGAAAGTGTTTTTGTGCTCTGATTTTACGCTTACTGATGCTGAAATCCTGGAGCAACTATACACACCGTTGGAAAATAGAAGTCATGTTCAAACAGCAAAAGCGCTATCTGGGACTAAAATCCTTTATGATCCGCACTGCTATAGCGATTGACCGCTTTTTGATTATTCTGACTGTAGCGTGGTCTTTCTTGACTTGCAAAGATGGAGTTCCCCAGCCTCTCTGTGCGGGTGCTCGTCGCTATAGGGGCGTTTTGTCTATTTTATGAATTTGCTCATCTAGAGTAGTATAAATCGGCAAGAGCTGTGAGCGAGAGATTTTCCGCTCACAGCCGCAGACGATTTATTCGGAGGTTCCTTAGTCGTTCATTCTGTTTTTCCGCAGCGTCTGCTTTGCCGCAATCACGATATCCGACAGAATTTTCGTCTCCGTCGGGTCGCAATCCGCAATAATCTCCGTGAGCCAGCTGTTCAGCAGGGGCTTCCCCGCCTTCGTCTCCCGGCAGAGCAGCTCGTCGGCGGAACAGTCCAGCGCGTTCAGAATGGCGATAAATACCTCCAGGCTGGGAACGGTCGACCCCGATTCTATGTGGCTCATGTGACTGGGGCCGACGCCGATGGCCTCCGATAACCGTTCCTGGGTGAGCCCTTTTTCCATTCTGAGCCGTTTTATTCTCTGACCAACGTCTGTATAGTCAATGGACATCCATTACTCACCCCTCTGTATTATGCACATCTGTATTGTAAATACAGAATCGTCATGTTAGAATGACATAAAAGTACAGATGTATTTTTAATACAGAATGAAGGTGAGACGATGCGTTCCTGTTTTCTGTTCGGCCACGCGGACGCGCCGGAGGATTTCTGTAGTTAATCTTGCTTAGGAATGTGCCGCCCGGAAGATGCTGCCTTCCAGTCGGGAAAACACATTAAATAATAGTCACATTCGTCGCACGCGATTTCGTAGTCGGGATTCTCCCCGTTGTGCCTGCATAGCTCGCCGTGATAACTGGGTGTTAGAACTTCTTGATAATCCTTTTCCTCACCGTGCATAATACATCACCCCCCTATATTATGTACGAATATTTTGACATACGGCAAGCCCCAATTTTGCGGATATACTTTATTTATCGGAAAATCCGCTCAGGGGGTGAGGAAATTGATCAGCTATGAACCGCTGTTTCGGACGTTGAAAAAGAAGAATATTTCCTCATACCGCCTTGAGAAAATGGGCTTTGCACGAAGCACCTATTACGCGATGAAGGATGGAAAGAGCGTTTCGACAAACACCATTGACCAGCTCTGTACGTTGCTGGAATGCGAAGTCTCTGACATAATGAAATTCGATCCGAAACAAAAGTGAAGCTGCACTGCGTCCTCTGAATCTCACAAATCAAGGGAGGTGGTATTGTGATCAGCTATGAGCCCCTGTTCAGGACGATGAAGGAAAAGGGTATTACGTCATACAGACTGTTCAAAATGGGTTTTCCCCAGTCGAATTACTATGCCATGAAGCACGGGGAAAACGTGTCCACCAATACCATCAACGAGTTGTGCATCCTACTGGAATGCGAAATTCCTGACGTGATGGAATTCCTTCCGGAACCGAGAAAATAGAAGCCAGACCCGACAGGGTCTGGCTTCTGTTCGTTAACGGGGATAAAAAACCTGGGCTGATGCTGCTTTCTGCGCACCAACCCAGGTTTTTGCATTATTCCGGGGAAATGATCCGTCCGCCCAACTCACGGTAGCTCTCTGAGAAGTCGGCCGTTGGAGCGGCGTCGGTCACGATCACATCAATTCGATCCAAAGGACAGTATGTATACAGCGAAACAACGCCAAACTTGCGATTTTCCACAAGCAGATAAACATCGTGACTGCGTTCCACAACACTCTTTTTGATCGCAAACTCAATAGAGGTGGACTGCGTCGCGCCGTTTTGCAGGGTGATGCCGTTCGCGGCCATAAACGCCTTGCTGATGTTGAAGGATTGAAGCGTATCAATGGTACTCTGGCCGGTAAACGAAAGTGTCTTGCGATTCAGAGTGCCGGACAGGGAAATGATGTTCAGCTCCGGGTACAGAACGGCGCGGTTGATCACATCCAGAGAGTGGGTAAGTACCGTTACACCCCGCCGCCCTTGTAGGTAGTCGATGATCCGGCAGGTCGTTGTACCGGAATCCACATAGATAATGTCTCCGTCCTCCACCAGCGATGACGCAAGCCGGCCGATGCAATCCTTTTTATCCGTATTGATGGACATCCGCTCTTCAAAGGGAGGTGGGATCTTGTTGTACGGAATGCTGACACCGCCATAGATCTTGCGGATATCCGTGCGTGCTATGATGTCTGCAATATCACGGCGGACGGTGTTTTTGGAGATCCCAAACACTTCACAGAGGGTATCCAGGGAAACCGATTTCTGGAGACGGATATACGCCTCCATCTTTGATAAACGTTCCTCTCGCATAGCTACACCTCAACTTATCTATGACTCATTGTAGCGCATTTTCGCAGATATTGCAACGGGTTCTGTAATGCATTTCAGAAAATGGTGCATACTGTCCAAAACTTACCCATAAGCTTTGGATATTGTGACGTTTTTGAGCAGAAAACGGCATGCTTTGGGTGATAATGCACAAATGGCAATTGACATTGGCATATAAGATGATTATAATATGTTCATAAGTTAACAAAAACTTATCAAACGCGTGATGCCCCTATTACAGCGACTGGAGTGAAAAGTATGGAGAAACAAAAAAACCAGTATGCAAACGGAAGAAAGGTTCGGAAGCTGAAGGATTTCAGCGACGGCCCTGCTTCTGCGCGGCATATAAAGCATATCCTTTCCCTGGTGTGCGGCGTTCTAATCTGGTGGCTGCTGTCACTGATGCCTGGCGTAGGTGTGATCCTGGCAGGCCCCCAGGACATCATCCGCAAAGCACTTCCCGAGCTGCTGAATGACGGCTCCAGCGGCGAATTCGAGAGGTTTCTGCTGGTAAAGCACATTCGCTGGTCTTTCCAGCGTGTGCTTTTGGGATGGGCGATCGCCTTTGCCGCCGCGATCCCTACCGCATTTCTGATGGGCTGGTACCGAACCTTCCGGGATATTGTGGATCCCTGGATCCAGTTTTTGCGCACGATCCCGCCTATTGCCCTGATCCCGATGGTCATCCTGCTTATGGGTACCGGCGAAAAGGCCAAGATCACCGTGATTTTCATCACTGCCTTCCTGGTCATGACGGTTACCATTTATCAGGGAATCCGCAATCTGGACTACACGCTGGTAAAGGCTGCGTATACCTTCGGCGCAAACGATTTTTCTATTTTTGTCCGGGTCGTTGTTCCGTATACTTTCCCGTATATTCTGACCGCGGCACGGCTGGGTGTTTCTACAGCGCTCACCACGCTGATCGCGGCAGAAATGACCGGTACCTTCTATGGCCTGGGCAGCATGATCCAGACAGCCCAGATTTATTTCCGAATGGACAAAGTCATGCTTGGCATCATCTGCATCGGCATTATCGGATTTATTCTTGACCGCCTGCTCCTGTTGGCGGAGAAGAAGCTGACCCGTTGGCAATAAGAGGAGGGTAAACGGAATGGAAACCAATGCAAAGCCTAAAATCAGCATCAATCATGTGGAAAAGATTTACCAGGGACGCGATAAGAAGACCGTTGCCCTGAACGGTGTAGACCTGGAGATCTTTGAAAACGAATTTGTCTGCGTGGTCGGCCCCTCCGGCTGCGGCAAGACTACGCTGTTGAACATTATTGCCGGCCTGGAAACGCCCACCAGCGGCGAGGTCACCATGAACGGCACGCCGATCATCGGGCCGGGAAATGACCGCGGCGTTATTTTCCAGCAGTATGCGCTGTTCCCTTGGCTGACGACCCGGAAGAATATCGAATTCGGTTTCTCCTACCTGAAAAAAACGGAGACGAAGATCGTGACCGACAAGGCTACCGGCAAAACCAAGGAGGTAACCAAACTCCGCAGATACACAAGGGAAGAAAAGCACGAGCTGTCCGATAAGTATATGCGGATGGTCGACCTGCAGGATTTTGCGGATGCTTATCCCAAGGAGCTGTCCGGCGGCATGAAACAGAGAGTTGCCATCGCCCGCGGCTATGCCGTTGCATCCGAGGTATTGCTGATGGACGAGCCTTTCGGCGCGCTGGATGCCCAGACCAGAGCCCAGCTGCAAGAGGATCTGCTGAAAACCTGGGAACAGGAAAAGCGAACCTGCTTCTTCATCACCCACGATGTGGAGGAAGCCGTTCTGCTGGCTACCCGTGTCGTGGTTATGAGCGCCCGCCCGGGTCGTGTAAAGGAGATCATCCCCATCAATCTGCCCTATCCGCGGAATCAGGCGACAAAGCTGCTGCCGGAATTCAATGATTACAAGAACGCCATTTGGGCGCAGGTTTACAAGGAATACGTCGAGATCAAGAAATAACGGTTGGGAGTTGAAAATATGATTCGTATCGGAATTGTCGGAACGGGCAATATCGTTGGTATTTCCCATTTCCACACCCTTGGGCTGCTTTGTGACGGCCGGGCGGAGATCACGGCGGTGTACGACACGCGGATGGACGGTGCTCGGGAGTGGGCAGCGCAGCATGGGCTGAACTGCCGCGTGTGCGGCAGCTTCGAGGAGATGCTGGATTACGTGGATGCTGTTAACATATGCGTTCCCAACGCGTTCCACTGCGACTACGCACTCCGGGCAATCAAGGCCGGGAAACACTTCCTCGTGGAAAAGCCCATGGCCGTACAGATTGAGGATTGCCGGAAGCTTGCCGCTGCCTGTGCCGAATATGGCAAAACCAACATGGTGGGATTTGTGTACCGCTTTTCCAATGCGGTGCAGCAGGCCAGAAAGATCGTCCGCGAGCAGATCGGAGACGTCTACACACTTTCCGCCTGGTTCGGCGGGAAACGGCTGGCTGACCCCTCCATTGACCTGGAATGGCGAATGGTTCGCAAGAGATCCGGAAGCGGCGCCCTGGGAGATTTTGGAAGTCACCTGGTGGATCTTGCGGATTATGTCGCCGGTCAGCGCTACAGCGAGGTGAATTGCTTTGCCGATACCTTTATTCGGGAACGCAATTTCGGAGGCGTTATGACCCCTGTAGAAAACGATGATGCCGCCGCGTTTATTGCCCGGGGAAGCAACGGCATCGGAAGCTACACCGCTAGCCGGGTGGGCATGGACGATGTCATGGTGCTTGTAACGGGCTGCGGCGGAATGCTTCAGCTGAGCCTGCGGTCGCCGCAAAGCGTTACCTATTGGGAGAAAAAACCGGACGGCGGCTACACGGGTGCAGTCAAGCAGTATGAGCTGGCACCCCAGAAGCCCTTTGACGGCTGGTTTGACGCGGAGATGAAATCGTTCCTTGACGCCATTGAGGGGAAACCCAGCGACGGAGCGGATGTGGCGCAGGGACTGTACGTGGAGGAAGTCCTCCACGCGGCGGAGTTGGCTTCGCAGAGCGGAAAAACGGAGAGGGTTGCGATATGAGAACCGGATTCCATACCAATTCCTTCGCCTGGGCCGGTGTGAATGACATCGAGAAAATTGCCGCTTTCGCTGCGGATACGGGCTTCGATTTCCTGGAAGTCGGGCCTGGGATCCCACTGGACAAAGCCGCATTTTCCAGAGCCGGAAAGCATGTGGGATTCGACGCGTTTATTTACTGCCGGAATTTTATTGACGACGACGGCAGCGTTGCGGCGCAGGAACGCGGTGAGCTGTATCGCCGTATGCGGTTCGCCGCAGAAGTCGGCGCAAAGCGGTTCATTTGCTCTACCGGCATCAGCAGGGAGCGGTCTCTCCCCGCCTCCGGCGGATGTAACCCCGTGCTGAGCTTAGACCGTGCCGTTGATTTTTTGAAGGAAGCGGTTTCCGTTGCCACGGAATGCGGACTTGCGCTGTGCCTTGAAAACTGCCCCATGTACCGGAACATTGCCACATCTCCTCTGATGTGGAGAAAGCTGTTTGAGGCGCTGGATCCGCTGCCTGTCGGGATTTGCTATGATGCCAGTCATTTCGTATGGCAGATGATCGATGTCTACCGGCCGATCTCCGAGTTTGGCAGCCGGATCGCCCACGTCCATATGAAGGATACGGCGCTGTTCCGGTCGAAGCTGGAGGATGTGGGCATCCTTCACAACACCGCGACGGAACGCGGCTTCGAGGAAAATCAGTGGTGGCGGCATACCGTGATCGGAGACGGTGAAATTGACTGGGCAAGGTTCCTTGCCATGCTGCACGCACTCCCGGGCGGCCTGCCTGCCCTGTCATTTGAAATGGAAGACTATCAGTATGAGTGCCGGCCCGATAAGGTTCGGGAGGGACTTCGGCTCCAGTACCAGCGGCTAAAAAAGCTGGAACAGGAATTCACGGCGAAAGCCTGAATATAATCGTATTTACAAAATCAAAGGAGGAAACCAAATGAAAAAGTTCACCGCTATTCTGCTGGCTCTGGTTCTGGTTCTTGGTCTCGCTGCATGCAGCAGCAACAAGCCGCAGAATCCCCAGCCGACTCCCCAGGAAACCACCCAGGAACCCCAGACCCAGGCCACGGAAGATCCCGGCCCTGCGCCCGCAACCATTAATGTGATCTACCATCCCACCATCGGCGGTTCCACCGCGATCGCTACCGCCATTTCTCAGGGCTACTTCGAGGAAGAGAACCTGACCGTGAATCTGCAGATGTACACCTCCGGTCCCCCTGAGATTGCCGCTATGGTCGCCAAGCAGGCAGACGTCGGCTTCATCGGAAGCGGCGCCGCATGGCTGGCCTTCTCCGGACAGGTCAACATCATCGCCCTGGACAACATTGCTCTGACTGAGGAAATTATTACCCGTGCCGACAACGGCATCAACAGCATTGCCGATCTGAAGGGCAAGACCGTTGCTGTTCAGGAAGGCGCTGCCGGATATACGCTGCTGGTAGTTGCCCTGCAGGAAGCCGGAATTTCCGTAAGCGATGTGAAGATCCTGAACATCAGCAATGATAACTTGGCCTCCACCTTCAGCGATGCCTCCATCGATGCCTGGGCAGGCTGGAAGCCCGCTACCACCAGCCTGAAGGAAGCTCTGGGCGGCGAAGGCGCCTTCACGCTTCTTGCCAACAACGCTTCTTACCCCGAGTATGCCTTCCCCAGCACCTGGGTCGCCAACAAGGAGTTTGTTGCCGAAAATCCCGATGTGGTTCAGCGCTTTGTCAACGCTCTGACCAAGGCTCAGATTTACCGCTCCGAGAACGGCAGCCAGGCCTGCGCCTATGCATCTACCTACGCCCAGCAGGCGACCAATGAACTGACCGTTCAGCTGGCGGACGTTATCTTCCCCTCCGCAGAGCAGTTCAAGGAATACTATAACACCGATTCCTTCTACAACATGCTGGTCAACCTGCGCTCCACTCAGGCGGAAAAGGTTACCGGAGAAATCCCCATGGAAGAGGTCTACATTGACACCTTTGCCAAGGCCGCCATTGCGGAACTCGGCTAATTCAAAAAATCTATACCTAGTCCGTACCGGGGCGGCTGCATATGCTGCCGCCCCGGTTTCCGGGTAAGTCCGGCAGGGTGATGCGGCAAACCGGCGGAGAATCCCGCCGCGCAGGCATCTTGCCGTAAAAGAAAGGAAAAGCCATGTTTGATTTTCAGAATTCTGGCCTTACGCCGGAATTGGTCACCGACAGGGCCGAGAAAAACGCATTCCTATTGCAGGAGGCTCTGGACGGTTTTTCCTCCTTCGACGGTAGCACAGGATGGGTCGATATTGACAGCTGTGCTGACCAGGCGCTCCTTCAGCGGATAAGCAGAAAAGCTGCTCAGATTCGGGAAGAAGCGGATTTGTTTATTTTGATCGGTGTAGGCGGCTCAAACAATGCTGCCCGTTCCATGATAGAGGCTCTGCGGCCGGGCGGCGTGGAAATTTGTTATGCAGGAAATGCAACCGCACCTTCCTCGATGGAATATGTGCTGGAACAGATGGAAGGAAAGTCGGTTTTTGTTAATATTATCGCGAAAAATTTTGAGACCCTGGAGCCGGGGACGGCATTCCGTGTGATCCGTAAGCGAATGTATGAAAAGTACGGTGCAGACGCCGGCCGCAGAATCCTTGCGACAGGTACGCGCAACAGCAGACTGCACCAGCTGAGCATCACATACGGATGGGACTTTTTCGATTTCCCGGAGGCCGTGGGGGGAAGGTACTCTGCAATGACCGCCGTTGGGCTGCTTCCCATGGCAGTGGCCGGGGTCGATATTGCCCGGCTGGTTGCCGGTGCAAAGGATATGCGCAGGCAGCTCCTGGCCACTCCGGCACGGGAAAATCCGGCGCTTTTGTATGCGTCTGTCCGCACGATGCTCTATGAAAAGGGCTACCGGGCTGAAATGCTGACCTTCTTTGAACCTCGGATGCGCTGGTTCTCCAAATGGTGGATACAGCTTTTTGGAGAAAGCGAGGGAAAGGATGATTTGGGACTTCTCCCCCTTGCCTGCGAATGCTCGGAAGAGCTGCATTCCATGGGGCAGTTCATGCAGCAGGGAACGCCCGTTGCCTTTGAGACCTTCCTTTCCATGGAACTGGATTCTCCCGGCCCGGAGCTTTCCCCCGACGGCGTGGACGACGGCTTTGGCTATCTGGACAAAATGTCCTTCGCCGACCTTAGCCGCGCCTCTGAGAGCGGAACGATGGCAGCACACAGCACGCATTTGCCCTGCCTGTGCATCCATGGGGGTCACTGCTCCGAAAGGGATTTTGGAGGGCTGTTTTACTTTTTCATGCTTTCGTGTGTTTTCTCCTGCAGGATGATGGGCGTGAATCCCTTCGACCAGCCGGGGGTGGAAGCATATAAAGTCAGAATGTTTCAAATGCTGGGAAAGGAGTAATTGCAGATGAAAGAATACTATTCCTATTCGGCCGATACGCTGATGGAAAAAGCAAAGGTTCCTGTTCGCTGTATGGATTCCTCCGAGGCCGTTTTCTCTTGTCTGGCATCGGAGATGGTGGATCTGATCGAGGCGCACAACGCCGCCGGAAAGCCCACCGTGATCATCTGCCCGGTTGGCCCTGTGGGACATTATCCTTACTTTGTATCCATGGTCAATGACAGGAGGGTCAGCCTGAAAAACTGCTGGTTCTTCAATATGGATGAATACCTGACGGACGACCGCAGCTGGATCAGCCCGGAAGAGACCCTGTCTTTCCGGGGCTTTATGGATCGCAATGTTTATACGCGGATCGATCCGGAGCTGGTCGTGCCTGAGAACCAGCGCATTTTCCCGGATCCCAAAGATCCCGGAAGGCTTACAAAGCTGCTGGATTCTCTGGGCGGTGCCGATCTGTGCGTTGGGGGCATTGGCATTAACGGGCATCTGGCCTTCAACGAACCAAAAAAAGAGATGTCGACCGCAGAGTTTTCTGCCCTTACCGCTCGGGTGCTGGAAATCAGCCCCGAAACCCGTACCGCAAATGCCATTGGCGACCTGAACGGTGCGATTGAGGACATGCCCCGCTATGCTATCACCATCGGCATGCACGAAATTCTGGGAGCCAAACGGGTTCGCATCGGCGTATTCCGTCAGTGGCACCGTGCGGTTGTGCGCCGCGCCGCCTGCGGCGAGGCCGGTTCTCAATTCCCGGCATCCCTGCTGCAAAATCACCCGGATGCCATGATCCTTGCCAATGATGTGGCATCCGAAAGGGCTGTGTAAGCATGGAAACTACGTATATTAAGAATGCCCGCATTCTGACAGAGGATGGGGTCATCCCCGGCGCGCTTTTGTGCAGAAACGGCGTTATCGAGGCCGTAGGCAGCGTACCGCAGCCCGTTGACGCAGAGGCCGTGGATGCCGGCGGTGCGCTGCTTGCACCGGGCTTTTTGGATCTGCACACCCATGGCGCGGTCAACGTTGACGTCAATGATGCTGACCCGGAGGGACTTGTCCGAATCAGCCGGTTCTTTGCATCCCATGGTGTGACCGGATGGCTGTGCAGCATTCTGACGGACACGCAGGAGCAGACCCTGCGGTGCATTGCCGCTGCCAAAGAGGCTATGCAGGATACTTCGGGGGCGCGGCTGCTGGGAATCCACCTTGAGGGGCCTTCCTTGTCGCCGCAGTATGCCGGGGCGATGCCGCAGCATTTGCTCCGCAATGGGGATGCGGCTCTGATCCACCGGTATCAGGAAGCCGCTGACGGCGCGATCCGAACGATGACCATTGCCCCGGAACTTCCCGGAGCCTTGGATGCCATCCGGGAGCTGTCCGGAGAGATGATTCTTTCTTTGGGACATTCCAACGCGACATATGACCAGGCCATCGCCGCCATAGATGCAGGTGCAAGGTGCATTACCCATACGTTCAATGCCATGCGCCTGTTCCATCAGCATGAACCGGCGCTTATGGGCGCCGCGCTGGAACGGGATGTCTATTGTGAGGCCATTTGTGACGGCAGACATCTGCACCCGGGTTCCGTGCGGATGCTGCTGTCGATCAAGGGCCACGACCGGGTCGTTCCGGTTACGGATTCCATTATGGCAACTGGCCTTCCGGACGGGGATTACCGTCTGGGGGTGAACGAGATCACCGTCACAGACGGGGACGCCATGCTGAAGGGGAAAAATGTCCGGGCGGGAAGCACCCTCACGGCGGATAAGGCACTGAAAAACCTGATCGCATTCACCGGCGAGCCGATGGAAAAGCTGCTGCCCATGATGAGCCGTACTCCGGCTGCATTGCTGGGTATGCCGCAGCTGGGAGCGATTCGCCCGGGATGTGAGGCCAGCTTTGTCCTGCTGGACGAGACAGCAACTGTTTTAGAAACCTACATTTGCGGAAGAAAAGTAAAAAAATAAAGGGAGGATATAAAGTATGCCGCTGGTACCTATGAGAGCCATTCTGGAGGCTACCGAAAAGTATAACTACGCCCAGGGGGCGTTCAATGTCAATGCCGTGGCGCAGGCCAAGGCCGTCATTGAGGTTCATGAGATGTTCCGTTCCGCTGCCATTATCCAGGGCGCGGATCTGGCCAACGCCTTTATGGGCGGCCGTACCGATTTTGCAAACGGCACCCTGGAAGATAAAAAGGTGGGCGCCAATAATATCGCCAAGGCTGTTAAGCAATACGCCGAGAACAGCCCCATTCCCGTTGCCCTGCATCTGGATCACGGCAAGACCATTGATTCCTGTGTCGCGGCTATGGATGGCGGTTACACCTCCGTCATGATCGACGGCTCCAGCCTGCCTTTCGAGGACAACATTGCCCTGACCCGAGAGGTTGTCAAGCTGGCGCATGCGCGGGGCGTTACCGTAGAAGGTGAGCTGGGGGTCCTCGCCGGTGTGGAGGATCACGTGTTCTCTGCAACCTCCACCTATACCAACCCCCTGGACGCCATCAAGTTCATCAAGGCCACCGGCGTGGACGCCCTGGCCATCAGCTACGGCACCAAGCACGGCGCCAATAAGGGCGCCAACGCCGTGATCCGCAAGCAGATCGCCATTGCCACCAAGGAGTGCCTGCTCCATGAGGGTATTTTCTGCGCGCTGGTTTCCCATGGCTCCTCTACCGTACCGCAGTATATTGTGAAGGAAATCAATGCCCTGGGCGGCACCATCACCAATGCCCACGGAATCCCCAGAGATCAGCTGATCGAGGTCTCCAAGCTTGGCATTGCCAAAATCAATGTGGATACGGATATCCGTCTGGCCGTCACCCGGAATCTGCGGGAGCTGTTCTGGTATAACCCGGAGCTGCGGAGCCACGAGTCCATCAAGCCCATTTATGAGCTGCTGCAAACCAAGACCTCTGACTTTGATCCCAGAGTGTTCCTGACCCCCATCATGGATACCGTTATGTACGGCGTGGTACCCAACGAGGACGTGGCTCTGATCGTAGGCGCCATTGAAAAGGGCGTGAAGGAGGCGGTCGGCACTCTGATCGTGGACTTCGATTCCTATGGCAAGGCGCCCCTGGTGGAGAACGTAACTCTGGACGAAATGGCCGAGCGCTACCGCAAGGCTGGCATCTAAAAGGAGAATCACATGGGCGTGAATATTCTGGTAGCTCACGGCGGCGGCCCCACCGCCGTGATCAACACCAGCCTGCAGGGCGTCATTGAAGCCGCCCGGGAGAGCGGAAAGGTAGACAAAATCTATGCCGCCCGATTCGGCGCTGAAGGAATCCTGAAGGGCGACTTGCTGGATCTGACGGATGTCCCGGCGTCTACGGTGGCCAAGCTTGCCCACACGCCTGCGTCTGCCATCGGCTCCTGCCGCCGGAAGCTGACGGACGCGGACTATCCCACCGTCATTGAAACGTTGAGAAAATTCAATATCGGCTGCTTCTTCTACAACGGCGGCAACGATTCCATGGACACCTGCAACAAGGTCTCCAAGCTGGCGCAAAAGGAAGGGCTGGACGTTAAGGTCATCGGCATTCCCAAAACCATGGACAACGATCTGGACATCACGGATCACTGCCCCGGCTTCGGCTCTGCTGCCCGGTATGCCGGAGAGGCGGCCTGCGAATTGGCGCTGGATGCCTCCGGACTTCCCATCCACGTGGTGGTGCTGGAGCTTATGGGCCGGAATGCCGGCTGGGTCACCGCCGCTTCCGCACTGGCAGCCCGGGCGACCAACTGTGAGGTGCTGACCTATTTGCCTGAGAAGCCGGTTGATGAGGACAAAATGCTGGCCGACATCGAAACCGCCTGGGCAAAGGGACACGGCCTGCTGGTAACGGTTTCCGAAGGCATCTGCGGTATGGACGGAAAGCCGCTGGCTTCCACCGGTATTGTGGACGGCTTCGGTCACACGATTCCCGGCGGTACCGCGCAGCATGTGACGGATAACATCATTCAGAAGCTGAATATCAAATCCCGTGCCGAAAAGCCCGGCCTGCTGGGCAGAGCCGCCATTCCCTATGCTTCCCGCGTAGATCAGGTGGAGGCCTATGCCGTTGGCAGAAAGGCTGTGGAAGCGGCCCTTGCCGGAGAGACGGATTACATGGTGGCCATCGACGCCCATCGGGGCGGGGCATACAGCTTTGACCTGTTCCTGACGCCCCTTTCCCAGGTCGCCAATGTGGAAAAGAAGTTCCCGCTGGAATGGATCATTGACGGCAACAAGATCGACGATCGGTTCTTCGATTATGCCATGCCGCTGATGATGGACAAAATGCCTGACTATGCAATTTTGAGGTAAGCAACCATGAAACATATTTTTCTGAATCTGAAGCGCTTTGACGTGCCGGTAAGCTATGGCGGCGTCAACCGCATTGCGCCCATGCAGGAGTGGGGCAGCTTCATTGTAAAAAACACCCAGGATGCCCTGAAAAAGTACGACCCCAGAGAGGTGGAGTTCGTCCAGTACCTGCCGGAGGCACACCTTCTGAATGCCGTGGCTGCCCGCTGCGAAAATAGCCCCGTGCAGATCGGCTGCCAGAGCGTTTATCGGATGAATACGGCCGTGGGCGGCAATTTCGGCGCCTTTACCACCAACCGGCCGGTTTCCGCCATGAAGGCCTGCGGCGTGAATGCCACGATCATTGGCCACTGCGAGGAGCGGAACGACAAGGTGGGCATTCTGGCAGAAGCCGGTGTTGCGGATACGAAAGCCGTCAACCGGATCCTGAACCGGGAGATCCGCCTGGCAGTTGAAAACGGGATGACCGTTCTTTACTGCATCGGCGAAAAGGACACCGAACTGGATCGCTGGGACGAGGTTCTGCGGGAGCAGCTGGAGATCGGCCTGGACGGCGTGGACAAAACCAAGGTGGTCATTGGCTACGAACCCATCTGGTCCATCGGCCCGGGGAAAACGCCGGCCGGGAAGGAATATATCACCAAGATCGCCCGGTTCGTCAAGGAGGTCACCGGCGGGATCGATGTGGTCTACGGCGGCGGCCTGAAGGTGGACAATGCCGAGATGCTCGCTTCCATCGACGAGATCGACGGCGGCCTGATCGCACTGACCCGGTTCCAGGGGGAGATCGGCTTCTACCCTGACGAATATCTGGAAATCATCCGTACCTATTTGGGGAAATGAGGAGTAAAACATGAAACTGGATTTTGAATACGGCCACGGCCTGATGTCCGCGAATTTGCCGGACGATACGGATGTGTTCATCCCCGGCAAAACCATTCCCGACCCGGAATGCCTGCCTCAGGACTGGGACAGCCTGTACGCGGCTACTCTGGATTCCCTGCGGCATCCCATGGGGATGGCGCCGCTGCGGGAGCTGGCGACTCCCGGTAAGACTGCGGTTATCGTCATCCCCGATATTGTGAAGGGCGGCTGCCAGCCCACCGCCCATCGGAAGGTCTCCATCACCGCCTGCCTGGAGGAGCTGTACGCCGGCGGCGTGAAGAAGGAGGATATCCTGCTGCTGTTCTCCAATGGCCTGCACCCCCGTTCCACCGAGAGCGAAATGCGGCAGATTCTGGGAGAGAAGCTCTTCAACGAGTTCTACTGGACGAACCAGATCACGTCCCACGACTCCGAAGACCCTGCGCATATGGTAGACCTGGGTACTACCAAGCGGGGCGACCCGGTGCTGATGAACAAGTACGTCTTTGACTGCGATATCCCCATTCTCATCGGCCATGTCCAGGGCAACCCCTACGGCGGCTACTCCGGCGGCTATAAGCACTGCGCCACCGGTATCACCCACTGGCGGAGCATCGCGTCCCACCATGTCCCCAAGGTCATGCACCGGGAGGACTTCACCCCCGTATCCGGCCACAGCCTGATGCGTACCAAGTTCGACGAGATCGGCATGCACATGGAAGAGAAAATGGGGCATCCGTTCTTCTGCTGCGACGCCGTGCTGGACACCTACTCCCGCCAGATCGCCATTTACTCCGGCTATGCCGCTGTTATGATGCCCGAAAGCTGGAAGATCGCCAACAAGCGGACCTATGTGCCGTTTGCGGAGGAAAAGTATGACGTCATGGTCTTCGGCATGCCCCAGAACTTCCACTACGGCGACGGCATGGGTACAAATCCCATTCAGATGATGCAGGCGCTGTCCGCCCAGGTCATCCGCCACAAGCGGGTCATGAAGGACAACTGCGTGATCATCTGCTCTTCCATCTGCAACGGCTACTTCCACGACGAGCGCTGGCCTTATCTGCGGGAACTGTACGAAATGTTCCAGCACGATCACATGAACACCCTTGCGGACATGAACCGCTACGGCGAATACTTTGCGACCAACGAGGAATACATCCGCAAGTACCGGTTTGCCAATGCATTCCATCCCTTCCACGGCTTCTCCATGATGAGCTGCGGCCATATTGCGGAGATGAACACCTCGGCCATCTACATTGTAGGCGCTCAGGAGCCGGGCATTGCAAGGGGTATGGGACTGAAGACCCGTGCGACCTTTGAGGAGGCTCTGGCCGACGCCATGAAGAAGTATGTGGGACAAAATCCCAAAATTCTGGCGCTGCCTCAGACATTCAAGGTAGGAGCCGTTCATTTGTGTATGAAGGATGACGATTTGAGCAATGTCTGAGACCACGGGCCTTTCCGGCTGCCGGAAAATCAATGTTCGTTCCCTTGCTTTCCAATGACGAAAGATGGAACGATTTGTCGGATAAAAACGCCGGACCCGGCCGGGTCCGGCGTTTTTTGTGTAAAGAAAACCACGCGTTAGACGCGTGGTTCAAGGAAGCCTATTGGTACAAAAAGTTTGATTATACAATAACCGGATATAATGATTGATACGAGTTTTTAATAAAACGCTTAAAAGCGTTTTATTAGGCCGCAGAATTGCGGCCAGCGGCCACTGCCGCTAAAAACCGAAGTCAATACATTGGCTAATCCTTCCCACTACCGGGCGGATTCGGGACTTTCACCCTATAGAACGTGCGCCCACCGGGCGCACCAGAAGACCACCACCGGATAACTGGTGGTGGTCTTCTTGTAATGAAAATTACAGATGCCTAATAGTACCGTATACAATGAGGTTACAGCAAAAGAAAAAGGAGTGTAATTTATGAAAATGACTATCGACACCACAATCGTAACCATCCACGGCGTGAGCAGAGCAAAGGATCGCTGCAACGTTAAGAATGTCCACTCTGCCGAAACCGTATATGTTACCCCGGAAGAAATCCAGCATTCCTCCGGTGCTATTGACGCATGCCGACACCGGATTCGGTGATATTGACCGTGGATTTGAAACGGCATTGTCCAGATGGATCGGCCATTTTGCATGGAAGGCAATCAGCGCCGTTGGCGCTCACAAATAAATGGAGGTTACATATGAAAAAGAAAGGGTACAGCGCATGAGACTTGTTCGGGCAAATCAATCATTATGATTCCAAAGGCAAGAAGATTGGCGAGAGCCGTCCCGGATTCTTCGGTAGCATGAACCACTATGATGCCAATGGTCACAAGACCGGTCATAGTGACCGTGCATTCTTCGGGGGCGTGAATCATTATGACAATGCTGGACACAAAACCGGACACAGTGACCGTGCTTTCGGCGGAGGTGTTAACCATTACGATGAACATGGTCATAAGACTGGATATAGTGGCAGAAGCCTCTTTGGAGGAGTGAATCACTTCGGCGAGGGTGATTCAAAAGAATAAAATAAAGTATATACACAAAGCAGCTACCTACCTCAAATATCCATCATCGAACCGCTTCGAATATCGATAATGCTACACATCAAACGAAATCACCGTTTCTTTCGGCAGATTCTCATTTTGACAATTCAAAAGATAGGATATCGCATGCTTGGCAAAGGGCTGGGATATTGTCAAATCCCAGTCCGCGAGCTGAATGATCTGCGCTGTCTTTTCCTCAAAGTCAAACTGAATTTCGCCCCATTCGCCGTCGCAATCTGCCTGATACAGGTAGGTTGCGGCGGCGATTTTTTGTTTCCGTTTCTTTTGAGATTTGTGTTTCAGCCGCACCAAATGGAAAAAGCCAGCTTCAATCAGATACTGCGCCATGCGCCGGGCGGCTGCTTTGTAGGCCCGCTCCGCACCGCTGGCGCTGGAGCCTTCAAATAGAACAGCCAATTCTTCCCATGTAGGTCGGCACCGCATTGGCAGTACACAGCGGCAGTCCATGCAGGTTGCCATATGGCGCTCCAACAGAATCTGTGACCGGTGATCCAGTTTCCTGTGGGCACGCCGGACAGCGCTTCCCCATGAGCTGTCCCAGAGAATCGGACTGTAAGCGCCACCGGCATCCCGGCTCAAATCCTCGCCAGCTTCCTCGATGGTATCCTCATCGAAATCTTCATCGAATTCTTTGTCGCTTTCGTGGAGAACGGTATCATAGATGGAAACGATGCCTCTGTTTTTGCGAGCCGCCCGGAGATAGTTCTCCGCCGTTTCTTTGGTACACCCGGTTTTCTGCATGAACGCCGCAATGGTTTTCTTTCGGGAGCTGCCTGACTTGTTATAGAGCCACGCGATTCCCCGGACGGTTTTGTACTCGTCCAGATTTTTGAAGGAGCATGCCTCCTCATAGCGGCGGCAGTCGAGAATGGCGTTGCCAATATCGTAGTAGGCGTAGGTCAGAAAGTCCGCACCCTTATCCGGGTCGTACCCCGGCAGGCACTCTACGATGGCGGACACGCAGTTCAGCTTATAGTCCAGCAGGCGAAGTGGGTCATAAGCATACATTCCCTCCCGGTGGAAGAAGCGGTAGATTCGTCCGTTCAGAATCTTCTCAATGTGGTGCAGGTAGAAACAGAGATACAGAAGATTCTGCTCTCGGTTTGCCATGACGACGTATTGATCGATATCCTCCACCTTCAGAGGCTCAGGCTCTAATTGGAAAGCACGCTCAGCCTCAAACCGGGTCATGTTCTTTTCCAGACACTGGAAAGTATATTTGGCGGTATACCCTTCCGCTAACTTAGGCATGGGGCACCTCCTTTCTCTATTTCAAAATCACAGGAGCGCCAGTGCTTCCGCCTCCAGAGCGGATAGCTCCATTTCGTTTTCATACTCCCCCTGCGCATAGCCGACATTGCTGATAGCTTGGTACAGTTTATCCTTCGCCAACTTCTTCATTACCTTGGCAAGTGCTGGTTCCATGGATCTCCTCTGGAGGCGGTGATTGATGGAATCCAGCCGACGGGTGTAAATCTGTTTCAGTGGATGATCTTCTGCCAGTTCCCGCTGCTCCCGGCCTTTCAGATTGCCAATCTGCCGACACGTTCTGTGGAGCCTATCCTCGGGAGTATAGCTGCCGCAGTATTTTGTGCGTTTGGCGTTGGTGGTCAAGAACCAGCGCCCACAGACGGGACACTTCTTGGGAGCGTGCCCCACGCACAATCCTTCATACAGGTCAGAACGAAACATTCCCACAAATGTTACATAGAGCATCCGTTTAACCAGAGACGGCACCGTGGAGCCGGGACGAACCACTGGCACATATTGCAAAGTGGCGTTGGTCATGGACATCCAGCCATCACCTTCCCCGAAATCCTCCACTGCCGGGAATATTTCTCCGAACAGCTCCGCATAGCCTTCTGGAGTTCGTTTACAATCCGGGACATTAAGTTTTTCTGCAAATGGGAGCATTGCGTTCTGATACGCTCCCAGAGAGTAACCCAAGTGCGCCAAAATTGGCAGCACCCGCAGCAGCCTCAATCCCTGTTTGTATCTGGGATCTGCCAGATTGGTCAGCGTTCCATTCCGAACAGCATCATAATACGCATTGGCGTTAGCTAGAGATTCCTCTGAGAATACCCGATCCAATCGCTTATCGACATCAGTAACATCCGGATAAGAAAAGGGCTTTACATTTTTCAGCAACTCCGCGATTTGTTTTGCACTCTTTCTTGCTGCCGGAAGCAGCGCCGGATCGCCGCAGCCGGTGTTTAGTGTTCCCATGAATGCGCTCAATGCAATACAGAGATAGTTCAATCGCTCAATGACATTCGGCGGAATGTTCAGTGCGTCGCAGCCCAGTGTTCCGCTGGGGAAGCTCTTACTGCCATAGATCGCGGTGTCCTGCCAGAAATCCAGAGATAGAATATTGTGTTTCATGTGCCCCTCCAAATTTGTTTTAGCTTATTATAACACATATGTTCTATAAAAGAAAGAGGGTTTGTCCTGTTTTTTCAAATGACCTTGTCCTGTGATTAGCCTGTTTTTTGAAAATTTCCCCATAACCATAGTGAGAAGGTAAGATGCTCGCCAAGTCCGGTGGGCATTTTGCTTTTCATTATTTTTATGGAGGCTTGATAATGAACGTATTTGAAACCGTCAAGGCAGCCGTCACACTGCGGCAGGCTGCCGAACACTATGGGCTGCGGGTTTTACCGAACGGCATGACCTGCTGCCCATTTCACAAGGACAGGCATCCCAGTCTGAAGTTGAACGGGGATTACTTCTACTGCTTCGGCTGTGGTACTGCAGGAGATGTTGTCGATTTCACGGCAAGGCTGTTTGAGCTGTCCTGCTATGAAGCGGCACAGAAACTGGCACTGGATTTTGGCATCTCCCCAGAGCCGGGACAGGTTGCTGTAGGTGTGCAGTTGCCCCGCAGAAATCAATCCCGGTTGGAGGAAATCCGGTGCTGCCGGGTGTTGACAGACTATCTGCAGTTGCTGCAGGAGTGGAAAATCCGGTATGCGCCCGAAACATCAAGGGACATTCTGGACGATCGGTTCGTGGCAAGCTGTAGGCAGTACGACCGCATTGCCTATCTGCTGGACTTGCTGACACTAGGCAGCCCAGAGGAACAGCGAAGTACCGTATCTGTTCTGCTGGCAGATGGCAGCGTCACCGATTGGGAAACCGTCTTGGCAGAAAATCGAAAGGCAGGACGCTATGGAAGCGAACCGGGAATCGCCTGACGCAAATCTTCCCGTCTGGTTTGATGGGAAGAACATCAACGAGGCCCTGTTCTGTGAGGAATTTCTGCGGGAGCACAGAATCATCTTCACAAACAGGGCCTTCTTTACGCCGGATGGCAGGGTTACAGACGATCTTTTCCTCCGGGGAGAAATCTACGAGGAACTGAAACGCTGCGCTGTGAACAATATCCCGCAGAAGATCAGCAATATCCTGGAGGTACTGAAGCTGGAAGCCCAGGCGGAGGACTTTCCGCCAGAGCCAGATCGGATTCACCTTGCCAACGGTACGCTGCTCATGGATGGAACATTCACCGAGGGCAGGCCTCAGATTGTTCGGAACCGTCTGCCGGTTGCCTATCGCCCGGATGCACCGGAGCCGGCCTTATGGCTGCGGTTTCTGGGCGACCTATTGTACCCGGAGGACATTCCCACCTTGCAGGAGTTTATCGGCTACTGTCTGATTCCCAGCAACAAGGGCCAGCGGATGATGGTCATAAAGGGCAGCGGTGGCGAGGGAAAATCTCAGATCGGTGCGGTGCTTGGCAGTATCTTCGGAACCAGCATGAAGGACGGGAGCATCGGGAAAATCTCCGATGACCGATTCGCCCGTGCCGATCTGGAACACATCCTGCTGTGTGTGGATGACGATATGCAAATGGACGCGCTGAAGAAAACCAACTATGTCAAATCCATCGTCACCGCGCAGGGCAAAATGGATCTTGAACGCAAGCGCACCCAAAGCTATCAGGGCTGGATGTACGCCCGTCTGCTGGCATTCAGCAACGGCGACTTGCAGGCACTCTATGACCGAAGCGACGGATTTTACCGCAGACAGCTTGTGCTGACAACGAAGGGCAAACCCGCCGGACGGGTGGACGATCCTGATATTGCGGAGAAGCTGAAAGCGGAGGCAGAGGGCATTTTCCTCTGGGCCTTTGCGGGATTGCAGCGGCTGATCGGCAATCGCTTTAAGTTCACGGAGAGCGCCCGTATCAAAGAAAACCGGGAGGCCGTGAAGCGGGATAACAACAACATCTTTTCCTTTTTGGAATCCGATGGGTATATCCGGCTCAAGGCGGATGCGTCTATCAGCTCCAAAGACCTGTATTCCATTTATCGGATGTGGTGTGACGAAAATGGTCTGGCTCCGCTGAAATCCCGGAGCTTCAGTGATGCCGTGGTTGCCAATGCCCACAAGTACAATCTGGAACACTGCAACAACGTGACCAACTCTGCCGGACGGCGGGTGTGGGGCTTTATGGGGATTGAAGCAGTCGCAAGACCTGATATAAACCGGTTTTACGGCGAATAACCGCGTACGTACGTACAAGAGCGCTGGGACAACTGAGATTCCGGCTGCCCTCCGTACGTATGTACGCAGCAAATTTCCATCTATTCCCTTATTAGTAGGTGCCCGGAGCGCAGATTTACCCCCTGTTTTTGGGGATTGAAAATCAAAGGCAGTGGAAACTGGAAAGATTTCCACTGCAAAACGAAACCATTTCACGGAATCGTGCTTGTGGGGACAGCGAATCGGTTCCATGGAATCATGGAGCCTTTCACGGTTTCCAACCAAGTCCCACGATACCGTGAAATAGGATAGGGACACCTGTGAACAGGACATCAACGGGAAAATTCTGAGCGGATTTTCCAGACAGTATCATTTTCACGAACCGGCGAAGCGGTCACGCTGCAGAGCGTACGGGCTTCGCTTATTTCATCACTTTTTGAAGGAGGTATTCATATGAATGTACGCAACGAAATCAAGGCGCAGATTATCCGTGCCGGTATGACCATGCAGGAGGTCGTTGACCAACTCGCTGAGGAATATGGTTGGAGTGACAGCGTATCCAACCTGTCCGCAAAGCTCCAGCGGGAGAGCATCCGCTACGAGGAAATTTTGGAGCTTGCCGATGTGCTGGGCTATGAAATCATCTGGCAGAAGAAAAAGGAGTAACCATACTCCCGTCCGCCTCCTGCCCCTCGCAGCCCCCGTCCACACGATGAAATCCGCAGAGTTCAGCGTGGATTGTCTGAGAGAATATCACGGTTTCCTCTCAGACAACGGGCGGTGGTAATTGCACAACACGATTAGGCAATCACCAGCGTCCGTGCCGTGGGTTGCAGTGGGGGTACCACTTGAAAGCCACGGCGGAGGCTTCTGCAGAAGCCGCACTCCCCGTTCCCCCTCGGAAGAGCCCACGATACTTTGCAGCCGAAGGATGAAAGTATCATAGTGGGTTATTACACTTCCGCAGAAGTGCCTCCTCCGTGGCCCTCGATAACAAAAATGTATAATGAAAGGATTGATTCTCTATGGCAAGAAATGACGGCATTGACCGTACCGCCGCAAGAAATGTGAATCTGACCGCATCCAAAATCGCCAATGCTCAGCGGCACAATGAGCGTGAAAAAGAATCCTATACCAACCCGGATATTGTACCGGAGCGCCTCTCCTACAATTTCCATTTCAAAACCCCAACGGGCAGCTACTCGGAAATGTTTGAGCAGATGCAGGCTGAGGGCGTGATCTCCACCCGTGGTTTGAAAGACGATGCCAAGCTCTACGGCGAGCTGGTCTTTGATGTAAACTCCGCTTACTTCTACAATCACGGCGGCTATGAATTTGCTAGGCAGTTCTATGCCGATGCCTACAAAGCCGCCGTGGAAATCGTAGGCGGTGAACAGCACATCCTCTCCGCTGTAATGCACGCCGATGAACGGAACCGAGCCATGTCCGAAGCACTGGGCGAGGACGTGTACCACTACCATCTTCATGTTGTGTACATCCCGGTGGTGGAAAAGCAAATTCTTTGGAGCAAGCGCTGCAAGGACAAGTCGCTGGTCGGCACGGTGAAGGAGACGATCATGCAGGTCAGCAGCAGTAAGAAGTGGCAGTCCAAGCCCTCTCTGGATGAAAACGGAAATCCCATTCTGACATCAAAGGGGAAACCGGTTCTGAAAAAGTCTTACAGCATCCTACAAGACGATTTCTTCAACGCCATGCGTGCCGCTGGTTACACGGATGTGCAGCGGGGCGAGCGTGGCAACACAGAGGAGCATCTGACCGTGACACAGTTCAAGGTGCAGGCGGAACAGGAGCGTTTGGAAACTGTGACCGGTTTGGTTGCACAGGCGGAGCAGAATTTGGAGAATACCAAAGCTGCCGCTGAAAAGCAGAAAAAGAAGCTGGAGGTTCTGCAAAAGGAAACCAAAGCCGCCAAGGCCGCTGCGCTGACGGTGCAGGACATTGAGGCAATGGGAAAGAAAAATGCCCTCACAGGAAATGTCTCTCTCACGCCCCAGGAGTGCGACACACTCAAAAAATATGCCGTCAATGGCATTGCTGTGAAGGCGGACAACCGGCGGTTGAAAGAAAAATTGGCTTCCGCAGAAAAGACAGCTTCGATCTGGAAGCAGCGCTATGAAGCGCTGAACGAAAAATATCAGGCACTCAAAAAGAAAGCCCAGCCCTATCTGGATGCACTGGAAATCGCATCCGAACGGGTTTGGGCTTTTCTTTCTGCCATCCTCGCCAGAGGAAAGGAACAACAGGAACACACCCAACCTGCCCATAGCAGGAAGCAGAATATTGAAATATGACGGAGGACTTTGCCTATTGCAGAAATACTATGAAGATGCAAAATACAATGCGGCGTTTGACCGCTGTGTGGATGTGATGACCCGGCTGATTGAGAAATACGGTCATCAGGTTTTGGAGAAATTGGATCAGGAGGCTTCACAAGCAGCGGGACATTCAAAGGATGATGCGCAGGTACATCCGCCGAAAGGGGAAGCTGCGTAAAAAAAGCGAATTTACACGTTGCGTATTTACTTTTGCTGTGCTATAATAAGTACGCAACGTGTATTCCTGGTATATGGAGAAAAGCAAATGGATTGTAAAACCAGAATGATTAAATTGCGGGAAAGTACTGGACTGAACCGAAAGGACTTTTGTGAGCTGGTTCATATCCCCTATCGGACGATGACAGAGTGGGAATTGGGCAATCGCCACGCACCGGATTATGTTCTTTTCCTTTTGGAGTACTACATCCGCAAAGAGGGTTTTGTAGTGAAAGAGATGAACGAAGGAGGTAGGATTGTTGAAAAAGAAACAACATAAATGTTACCTCTATACGAGGGTGTCCACCGCTATGCAGGTGGATGGCTACAGCTTAGAAGCTCAACGCGACAAGCTGCGGAAGTATGCGGCGTACGAGGATATGGTCATTGCCGGGGAGTATTCTGACGAGGGCTTTTCCGGAAAGAATATTCAGGGCAGACCGGAATTTCAGCGGATGCTGAAGGATATTCGGGATGGTAAAGACGGTGTTTCCTACGTGTTGGTCTTTAAACTCTCCCGCTTCGGAAGAAATGTAGCAGACGTTCTGAACTCGCTGCAGGTAATGCAGGATTTTGGTGTCAATTTGATCTGTGTGGAAGATGGCATCGACAGTTCCAAGGATGCCGGAAAGCTGATGATCTCAGTGCTGTCCGCTGTCGCAGAAATTGAGCGAGAGAACATTCGCTCACAGACAATGGCGGGACGGGAGCAGAAAGCCCGAGAAGGAAAATGGAACGGCGGTTTTGCTCCATACGGCTATAAGTTGGAAAACGGGAATCTTGTCATTGCGGAAGATGAAGTTGAAGTCATCCGAATTATCTATGATCGTTACATCCGCACCAATGAAGGCGTTGCCGGGGTTGCCAAGCATTTGAACCGCAACGGTTTTGTAAAGAAATTGCGACAGAATAACACCATCCCCGGCTTCTCAAGGAATTTCGTGCAGGATGTGCTGGACAATCCGGTTTACATGGGAAAGATTGCCTACGGCAGACGGAAAACCGAAAAGAAGCAGGGAACGCGCAATGAGATGCATGTGGTCGAACAGCCTGAGTTTCCGGTTTACGACGGACAGCATGAGGCCATCATTTCAGAAGAAGATTGGTATCTGGCGCAGGAAAAGCGAAAGCGCAATTCCTTCAAGCAGGAGAAAATCAACAATCCAGACCATGCCCATATCCTATCCGGCATTCTGAGATGCCCATGCTGCGGCAAAGGCATGTACGGCAACATCGCAAAGGCTCATGGCAGAGACAAGAAAACACGGTATTACTATTATTGCAAGAATACCATTACCGCTTCCGGTCATGAGTGCAGCTTCCGACTGAACATAGATCAGGCAGAGCTAAACAATGCAGTTGCCAAAATCATCTCCGCCATGGTCAAAAAGCCCCGGTTTGTGGAAGCTATTCAGTCAAAGATAGGAACGGCTGTGGATACTGCGGCATTGGAACAGCAGGTGGAAGTATTGCAGGGGCGGCTGAAGCAGATCCTCGGCATAAAAACGCGGCTGGAGCGTCAGATGGACACTCTGGATATAAACGATGTTCACTATGACAGAAAAATCTCAGATTTGCAGCGCCGTTATGACGAACAGTATGACATAATAGTGGAAATCGAATCTCAGATCGATGAGCTGCAAAGTCAGATTCGTAGTATCCGACAAGAGAAAATTTCTGGTGACAATATCTATCGGCTGCTCTTGGCCTTCGACGCAGTTTATAACTCCGCTACCGAAGCCGAGCGGAAGGAGCTTATGAAGGCCTTCATCGAAAGAATTGACTTGTACCCGGAGAAAAGGAAGGACGGCTGCTGGATCAGGAGTATTGTATTCAATTTCCCGATGCCTGTTGAAGGCGGGGAAGTAAAAGAATTGTCCTTGGAATCTGAGACTACCGTCGAGACGGTATGTCTCTTAGTTCTGAGAAACCCGGTAACACATATCAACATTGATGTGGATGTGGAAGAAATGGTGCAGGATAAAAGAGGACTGGCAACCTATGGGCAAATCAAGGATTATGTTTTGGAACACAGTGGCTTGAATGTCAGCAGTCTTTATATCGCTCAGGTAAAGCAGAAACACGGCATTATCGAGCGCGAGAACTATAATAAACCGAAATCCGAGGATGCCAGGCAGCCACAATGCCCACTGGAAAAGGAAAGAGCCATTACGGAGGCATTGAAACATTTTGGAATGCTATAAAATAAAGGAGGTGTTTCATGTATAACCCACAGCTTGAAACTTTTCTGCGCGTGGCGGATGCAGGCAGCTTCAACAAAGCCGCCGAAGAAAGCTACATCACGCCCACGGCTGTCATCAAGCAGATCAATCTTTTAGAAGAATCCCTCGGCGTGAAGCTATTCGACCGCAGTCACCGTGGGCTGACATTGACAAAAGCTGGACGCTCCATGTATCAGGACGCCAGATACATCATCCAATATTGCCGCGACTCTGTGACGCGGGCGAAGAACGCCATGCAGGAGGACGAAAACATCCTCCGCATCGGCTCGTCTCCCATGACGCCCGCACAGCTTTTGATGGATCTCTGGTCGAGAGTGCAAGCATTGCACCCCGATATTAAATTCCAGATCGTGCCCTTTGAGAACACGCCGGAAAATGCGCGGGAAATTCTTGCCAATCTCGGCAAAAACATTGATATTGTAGGCGGTATTTTTGATGAGACCATGCTGCACCTGCGGGGCTGTGCCGGGTTGGAGCTGACGCGGGGGCGCTTCTGCTGTGCAGTCTCCATCCACCACCGGCTGGCGGACAAAGACAAGCTGCAAGTTTCTGACCTCTATGGGGAGAATCTGCTGCTGATGCACCGCGGCTGGAGCCACTATGTCGATCAGCTTCGGGACGATCTGTGGCAGCACCACCCGCAAATTCACATTGTGGATTTTGATTTTTACAGCATGGACGTGTTCAACCGCTGCGAGAACACCAACGATGTGCTGCTGGCGATTCCTGGCTGGGCGAATGTCCATCCGCTTCTAAAGGTCATTCCTGTCGAATGGGAACACAACATCCCCTACGGCATCCTCCATTCCCCGGAGCCGACGCCTACGGTACGGCGGTTTCTGGATGCGGCGAAGGCCGTCAGAAAAGAACTGTACGTCTGATTATAACCCAAAGGTATATACTGATGAACAAAGCGAGACTTCTCTTGAAGTCTCGCTTTTTTTATACTATAGGCAGAAGTTCATGAAAAGGCAGATGATGATATGAAGCTTGGATGTTTCTCTGCGCTGCTGTTTTGTACGGCGCTTCTGCTGAGCGGCTGCGGTGCTCGTGAACCGCAGGAACCTGCGGAAACCACTCCACCCCAAACAGCAGCATTTACAAGGGAAAGCAAAATCAAAGATGTGAAGAATGCTCCAATGTTCGGCTCTTACGGACGGTTGCTGTTCCCTGTAGAGGATGCCTATTACAGCGGCGACACGCTGGAAGAACTTCAACTGACCTACTACAGCCATATTGATCCAGACGAAACGGTGGAGATCGTGAACACCCTGCGAGAGCGGGCAGCGGACGGCCAAACCATCTTCTATGACATTTACACCGACGAGGAAAAGGCGGCTGACCCTGCCAAAGAAGATACAGGATTGTTTTTCTTCAAGGGAGTCCCCGGCGAGAAGTTCGCCATCTGCAATGCAGGCGGTGCCCTTTGCCTATGTGGGGGCCATGCAGGACAGCTTCCCTCATGCGCTGGAGCTTTCCAAAAAGGGCTACAACGCCTTCGCTCTCATTTATCGCCCCGGCGCGCAGACCGCCTGCGAGGATCTGGCAAGAGCCATCCGCTTCATCTTTGCCCATGCGGACAAACTGGAAGTGGACACCGATTGCTACTCCCTATGGGGCGGCTCAGCGGGAGCGCGAATGGCGGCGTGGCTTGGGTCCTACGGTGCAGAAGCCTTTGGCGGCGGTAATCTGCCTCGTCCCAGTGCGGTCATCATGCAGTACACAGGATTGAGCGAGTATTCCGAAAGTGATCCGCCCACCTATGCCTGTGTCGGTGACAGGGACGGCATCGCCAACTGGCGGGTCATGCAGGCGCGGCTCGAAGCCATGCAGCAGGCCGGGATCGACACGGAGTTTCATGTGTATTCCGGTCTGGGTCACGGCTTTGGACTTGGGACTGGAACCAGCGCTGAAGGCTGGATCAATGATGCCGTCGCCTTTTGGGAACAGCAAATGAAGAAATAACATTCAGAAAGGATGCGTTTTTATGAACAACTTTATTTTTGAAAACAAGACTAAGGTGTATTTCGGCAATCGTTAAATTTCACTCACTGGCTCAATTCGTTTCAAATTTTTCGGACAACTCTGTCAGTTCTTTCACCGTTTCCTGGGTGTGATGCAGCAGGGTGTCACGCATTTCTGGCGGACAGCTGGAATAAAGCATTTTCATCTGATTGACACCCTCATCCTCCAGAGAAACATCTGGATTTATAAGTGTATCTAAAGAGATGTGCAGGACCTTTGCCAATGCTCTCAAAATCAAATAGGAAGGATTCATTTTCCCTTTTTCGATATTGGCGATTTGCTTTACAGAAACATGGCTCAGATCAGAAAGTTCCTGTTGTGTCAGTTCTTTATTCTTTCGGGCTTCCCGCATTTTTTGCCCTAAAGCAGTTAAATCATCAATCGGCATAATCGTTCACCTCAATAATATCGTATCGTTCCGGTTTATGTGATGGAATGACCTTATTATGCCGGTTAATGGGCTTGATTATACCGATTATAAAACTGAGAATACAAATTCCATTAAAGAGTAATGAAGGATGCAAACTTACCTGTATCCGTGACAGCATCCGGCGTGGTCTGAAGCAGCTGGCAAAGTATTTTTAGGGTAGAATAACAGAGGGCGCAAGGTCTCAAAGTGCTTCTGCATAAGACCTTGCGCCCTACCTATTGTAGTAGCCTTAGAGGTGTATTTTGTAAAGCTATCTTTGAGTGAAGAAACATGATCTTTATCAAGAAAATTTGTTTCTTTCGGATATGTTTATATAGTTCCACTTGATAGCCAAAATAATTCATAACTATTACCTTGAAGCGGGCAAGCACATCGGATAGAATAAATATAAAGAAAAGCAGCGGCGATCTGGCACAAACGTCACATCGCCGCCCTTTAGCATTTAGCATAGAAACCTTACATCAACTGTAAGTGGTTTATCTTCCTGCCATGCAGTAAAATATAATCAACAACTAATCAAAAAGCGAAAAGGCAAAAGGTGATAATATGAATTGCAAAGAAAAACTTTTGGAAGTCCGAGATATACACAAGGTATATACGAAAGAGGGTGTTCCTACAAAAGCTCTTAATGGCATTACCTTTGATGTTCTTGATGGCGAATTTTTGGGGATCATGGGCGCAAGCGGATCAGGAAAAACGACCCTGCTAAATTGCATTGCTACGGTTATTAAACCGACCTCCGGGCAAGTCCTGCTTTCCGGCGCAAATGTGAGTTCCTTTGATAGCGAAAAACTGGCTGAGTATCGGGGCAATAAAATAGGCTATCTGTTTCAGGATTTTGCTTTGCTTGACAACTTGACTGGCAGAGAAAATATCCTGCTGCCGCTTTCTATCCATAATGTAGATATATCTGCTGCGGAGAAGAAGTTGAATGACATTCTCGAACGTAAGGAAAACTGAGGGGATTTGTAAATGAGCAGAAAAATAGTGATGACACTCGTGTGCATCCTTGTATTGGGTCTATCTGGGTGTGGAGATACACTCACTCTTAATCAATACAATACGAGTGAAATTTGGTATATAGCATATACAGACATTGATACAGTTTGTGAGAGCAATGAATTAACCGCAGATGGCTCCAGCATTTTACATTCTGAGGAAGATTATCTTCTGCTTTCATATGTAGTTGACAGCAATATTGAAATTACAAAAGAGCTAAAGGATGGGGGGTGGGACCATTTGATCCTGACAAACCCTCAATGGATAGATCGCTTTGGTGATCCCAGCAAGTTAAAACCTGTGGAATATGGCAGTTTGGCAAATAGCATGCAGGAATTTTTAGATGTTCAAATGCCTATATTGACTGCTGATGGAAATGTATTGCCTGATGGAGTGGGACTATATCAATATGATGGAGAGACATTATTGGCATTTCCGGTGCATGTGGCGTTGGGCGCAGCAGAGCCGATAGAAGCAAAAAATCCATTGATTATCCTTCTTAGACTTGGAGCGAGAAAGCATAGCTGTGAATAAGGCGGTGGCAGCCTTTCGCCAGGATCACGGACGGGGGAT
>ENA-ORKV01000348-ORKV01000348.1-human-gut-metagenome-genome-assembly--contig:-NODE-348-length-59793-cov-8.728950_pt1 | contig 59793 bp, 80 predicted proteins | sample MGYA00243058_ERZ508805 | MGnify/ENA primary metagenome ERZ508805 (study PRJEB26277, sample SAMN04329770) | human gut metagenome | biome: human-associated habitat | host: Homo sapiens | place: USA...
GGGGGCTTCCTACTAATAAAGCGGTTGCAGATGCAATGTGCAAAACTGTTTGGACAGGTAAGTTTGCGCTTACAGCTGCATTGTCAAATACCAGATTTTCTGCAACGATGCCTGTTCTGTTGTCTAAAGAATATTATATCGTGCTTCATTTTACAGGTATACTTGCGTCATCAAGTAGCAGCAGCAGCGCGAATAGTTCAATAGATTTTGCAGCAATACTTAAGCCGAGCGCAACAAGTGATTATAACGATACGAAAACAACAATAAGTGTTGCGAAACGTATGTCTGCAAACATTGCTCTTAATGCGAACATCGTTATAACGTTTACAACGAATAATGTGTCTGTATTCGTGTCAGCGGTTGGTGAATTACCGTATGTAAAGTCATTATCGCTTATACAAGTTGATATATTGGCAAAAATAATTTAGCCGCAAGCCTCTAAGGCTTCGGCCTTGGAGGTTAAAAATGAAGACAAATGTTGGTATACAACGTCGAAGCACAAGTGGATTGCCGATTTTCGATAGTCTTGCAAATGCTGTTTCGACAGTCGATAACTTGCTTATCGGTAAACTGACAGGTCCGGACGGCACGAGCTTGTCATTCAAATCGCTCAACACAAAGAGCGCTGTTGCTGTGAATGGTGCGGGAGCATTACAAGGTGTACGACTTGGTACAGCACAAAAGCTTATCGCTAATTTTAGCGGCGATTTGATTGCAGCATCGCAATTGTGTTGGTCTGGCACAGGAAACATTGAGCTTAATTCGAATTCGGCAATCGGCTGGAGAATGCCGTTGCTCATTATGAGCAAAGCGAATGGTTCGACAGAAATTGGTTTTTCGTCAAGTAACAGTGGAACGTTTGGAAATCTGTGCAATTCTGCGATTGCGAAAAAGATGCCGAACGGTTATTTGTCGTTGATTTTGTTCGGAAACGGTGTTTCAATAGGCAGTGTGGCATCATCTACTTGTTATGTGAGACCGTCAAGCACAACGACGCAATACGAAATCTATTCACTTTTATAAGGAGGAGTCAAATATGACTTTGCAAGAATTATTACAGAATGAACCCTACTTGCGAACGGACGAGAAGATGACAGGTATCTATCTTGTTCCGAGTGGCAAGTTTGGGTTTACAAGCTTTCCGGTTGGAAAGACGGAGCAGGTCAAGAAAACACGCAAGCGTGAATTGCCGGCCGACTTTGTGATGCCTGAAGGAATTTCGAAAGAAGAGCAGGCTCAAATCGAAAACGAGGAGTATGTCGAAGACGTATTCACACTTAACGAAAACGCAGCACTCGTAAAAATCGAAGATTACGAGGCATTGCTTTCTTGTAAAAAGTGCTGGTCGAACGGCAAGCTCGTCGCTTACGTAAAGAGCAAGGTCGTTGCTGATGCGGAGACGTTGCTCGCCAGTGTTGATGATGCTCGCCAATCGCTTGCAGATGCTCAACAATGGCTGAATGAGCACGACTATGTCGGCGTCAAAATTGCGCAAGCGATGCTCTTTAATGATGAGGCTGAACTTGCGGCAATGAAAGAGCAATACGCATCGGTCATTGAGACGGCGAAGGTCAAACGTCAGGAAGTCAACGCATACACGAAATGGCTGAACGATAACGAGGCGGCGATTCAAGCTGCACAGGAGGTAATAAGCAATGAAAACTAATCGCTCAATTACAGGTTATGCGGGGGGGGGGGAGGGTTAACCCAAGGTAATGCAATACCTGTCGTAACGACGATGATGCCTGACATCAACAATCCTGGTACAGCTGAAACGACGTGGTTCGGATCGTTCAATAAGACTATTGCAGTCGATGGTAAAACATACACAATCTATCGTGTCGAGCTCATCAAAACGTCAACGTACCCGTATTATCGTGAGATTGCGTTCGGACAAGCGGTCGACTCGATATTCACAAGAGTTTCGACAAACTCGAGCGGAACTTCGTGGGGACCATGGATGCGAATGACTCCTGGACGCAAGCTTATCTGGTCCGGTAATGCAACGAGCGTGCCGATGTATTATCAGTACCTCTACGAAGGCTTACGTTTTTTCGAAGTCATTGTAAAGGTACCTGTCTGGACACAAGGAAATTCGACGCCAAATGCATCGCCGATTTATCAGAGAATATTCTTTGCGTTACCTGACTCTGCAAGTTATACTTACGCAACTTCGTTTATTGCGAGCATACCGTATTTGCAGTCTTACAATTCTTCGACGATTGTTGAAGCAAGACTTAACTGGTCTGCGCACGGAACAAGCAGTGACAGCGCTTGGAACATCAATTTGACTGACTCAAACAATCGTTGTACGATTGTGCAAATATATGGACATTCATAAAAGGAGAAACACAAAATGGAACAAAAAACTCTTGTCTACAAAGATAACACATATCGTATTCGTAAAATGAATGCGATTGAAGCACTCGCATTGCGCTCGGCATCTGACATGAAGAGTGTTGCGGGTGCAAAGCAATTTTTCACCGATGTGCTCGAAAGACTCGAGGTGCAAGCCGGTGAAAAGTGGCTGCCTGTCAAACAGGCTGATGCAAATGTATATTTGCCGGCAGGCATCGAGGAAGACTTCGCAGGAATTCAGGCACTCGTTGAGTTCTTCATGAAAGAGTTCTTGACACCTTTTTTCGAGAAGTCCGCCGAATAGAGTCACTTGCACCGAGTGCACCCGTTGAAGGCAACTTGGATTTGCTCAAATGTGAGCGACTTGATAATATAATTTATGCACTCATATCGAGCAAGCTTGCAACACTGGCGGAGTTGCGAGACGTCTATGATTGCGAGGAGGCTCTTGACTTGTATGAATTATACACGGTGAACGCATACAATAAGAGTTCAATTCATAAAGCAATCAGGAAATAACACGTGAGTTCATCGTTTGACTTCTGAGATACTTCGTAGTAAAGGTAATAGGAATTATTTACCTAACGCAAAGAGTCTCAGAATTAAACGTGGGAACTCGAGGAGGTACATCATGAAAAGGTTTCTATTTTGGTTCGTGCAATGTACTTGGGGAATTCTTCAAACTCTGGTAGGCGCGATACTTCTTTTATGCGTGTCTCACAAGATTGAGGGTCACGTCTGGTATCGAAAAGCGAGTGCTTCGACAGTGTTGGGCACAAGATTGAACGGGGCAATTTCGTTGGGCGCGTTCATAATTTGCTTTTATACACCTGACGAGGACACATACAAACATGAGTTCGGGCATTGCATTCAGAGCTTGATACTCGGACCGCTGTTCTTGTTTGTGATAGGTTTGCCGAGTCTCATCTGGTGCGGTTGCTTTGACAAGTACAGACAAAAGCACAACATCTCTTATTACTCTTTCTACACTGAAAAGTGGGCGAATAAACTTGGCGGCGTGAAATAATCGCCGCACACATGGGCCTGAAATGGTGTCGATTGCGATTAAGACCCTAAACAGGAAGTCGTAAGACCTGAGTTCAATTCTCAGCAGGTCCACCAAACACAATCACAAGGAGGTCGAACAATGGACGAGTTTCATCTTGATATGGGCGTAAGATTTACACCCGACGAAAATAGCGTCAAAGAAATTGATAAGCTGTTCGACTCGTTTCGTAAAATAAAAGTCTTCGGTGGCGATGAAGGCATCGCTAAAATGCGTGAGCAATTCGATGACTACAACACGAGACGTTCGAGTTTGCAGCAAGCTCAGTCGATGCTCGACCAATACAGAACAGTTCAAGGCAAAGGCGACAAGTTCGAAGATGCAACGACAAGAGAGCTCATGAAGTACATGCAGGAGCTCATCGACAGCAATGAGAGCTTGAAAGAAGAGTTCGGTCAAAACTTCAAAACCGAGTTTGACGAGAGCACTGAGGTCATGATTGGCAATCTCAAAAGTCAATTCCTCAACAAGCTCTCAAGTCTTGCGCAAAGCTTTTTGAGCTCGATAGGAAATCTCTTCAAAGATGCTTGGAGCGAGCTCGGCACAATGCTTCAGAGCTCGCTTTTAACTAACGCAAACACTCGTGAAAACGCGTTCAATTACGGGTTCTCTGCAAGCGAGTCATATGGATTTGACAAAGCCAAGCAGATGTTGGGCATTCAGTCAGAGGAAGACCTCTGGTACATGAACGACACACAAAAGAGTAAGTTCCAAGAGATAATGACGAAGTACTCTGAGAAGTACGAACAGCTCTATGACAGCGGCTTTTTCGACAAATATTTGCAGTTCCAGATTGAGATGGAAGAGTTCAAGCTTGATATGCAAATGGAAATCATCGAGTTTTTCATGGAGAACAAGAATACAATCAAAAAATTCATGGAGCTCTCGATGAGTGCGATGGAGTTTATTGTGAATGCGCTTGGTTGGTTGATGGACTTTTTCGGAGGGAGTGAACAAACGTCTGATGAAGAAAAGCTTGCGAACATAAATGATATCATCGGAAGCTATACTTCGAATAACGGCGTCGTCAATCAAACGTTCAGTAATAACAACACATTCAATGGCACAACGGACTCTCAGAAACAGGCATACCTCGACATGCTTAACGCACAAATGGTCGAGGCGAAAAAAGGCTTAGGAGGTTAACGTGGAATACGCAGTTCTCATATCATATATCGACCCGAATGATGCAACAAACGCGGTCACGATTATTCTCGACACAGTCAACGATACTCAAATAAATGCGTCGTCGACTGTGACGGAACACCCGACTGTGAATGGAACTCCGATGGCCGACCACATGTACAAGAACCCGATTGACTTAACACTTAACGGAACGTTCTCGCTCAATGGCAAAAAGGCGATACTCATCGACAAAGCAGGAAAGAGCTTAGCACGAGTTGAGAAAATCTTTGAAGACATCAAAGACAAGGGTATTCTTTGTACAATCTCGAAAATCAAAATCGTTGATAGAGACAGCACACCGCAATTCACCGTGCGTGAAAACATGGTGTTGCAGAGCATCAATTGGGTTGAGAAAATCAACTCGCTCGGTTTCACATTTAACTTCAGGGAAGCTTTACGAGCAGACATTCAAGTCTATGACGTCGACCCTGACGACAGATTCGCACCGGACATCACATACGCCGATGCATCGAACTTTTCCGATACATTGCTCGATTGGGATGCGGTCGATGAAGAGGTTTTGCAAGCGCTCATTGACTACAATCTTGCAGCCGACGACTTTCTCGAGTATCTTGCAACGATAAGCGTTGGGTCGCTCATCGCGATAGGCATTGGTGCAGCTGTTGCAACCGCACTTGCATCAACACTTGTTGCGTTGGGCGTGGCAATCTCGACAATCCCTATCGTTGGTGCAGTTGTTGCAGCTGTGGCTGCTGTCGTTATCGGCATTTTTGCATTGTTTAAGCTCATCAAGAAAAGAGCTTATAAAATCAAGGCGTTTGTGTATTACAAGAATGCGACGAAGAGAGACAAAGAAGTCAAGCGCTTTATGGAGTTTTATGACAGCATTCACAACAAAATTCGAACGCTTGATGGTGCGATGAAAGTGTGGAGTGTGAGTGAAAACAAAGCTCAAGAGACGCTTGTAAACATTGATGGCTCGTACTACATTTTCAACTTTGAGAGAAACAACGTTGACTCGGGTTATGTGTACAAGCTCAACATCAGTGACATCAATGACACAACAATCAAGTGCACCAATACAAACTGCGCAATCAATGCTTTCACTGACGGCAATGACAACAACATGCTTTTCAGTACGAGCAAAAGTCGAGTGTATCTCATTCGAGACGCAAACGCTGACCCGAACGATTTGACTCGATACTTCATTTGCGCAGCACAATTAAGTCCAGTCGATTTTTCTGATGCGCTCACAAAAATAATTCAAGAGGCCATCAAATACTAAGCAAGGAGGTGACATCGTGGCAGTTAAAGCTTGGATGCGAGTTTTAAGAATAACACTCACAACGAAAAGTCCCGGACAGAACGGGAAAAACAAGCAACTCGTTTTTGAAGAGAATGAAAGCGGTGTCGGTCTTGCAATATCTGTGGACGGCAACAAGTTCATGAGCACGCTCAAAGACAATTGCACAGTCAAAATCTCGAACTTGACTTACGTTGAGATTGTGCAAATCATCACAGGGCAATTCTACAACATCAAGATTGAGTGTGGATATAAGTCGAGCGGTGTTCAGACAATTTTTGAGGGTGGGGTTATGTACATCTCGAACTTACGAGAGAGTGTCGACACTAACACTGTGACGATACTTTGTGCGTCCCACCTTGTTGCTTCTTACGGTCAAAGACGCATCAATTTGAGCTTCAACTCCGGCATCAACATGTACTCGGCGATAAACTTTGTGTGCAAGGTCGGGGGTGTTCCGAACCCGAACATCTCGACACAATTTAAGAAGCAATTCTTAGAGGGCATTGAGAACGCGCACAATCAAACTGCTGCAGAATGGGTCAATGACCAGACCACTAAAAAGGGCTCGTACATATCGAGTTCGGATTGTATTGGCAACTCATTCATGACATTGTTCGATGCGAACAAGAGCAACGCACGCGTCATAAAACTTAATGAAGATACGTTGCTCTTAACGAACGGGTTTCCTCGTATGACAGCCGACGGTTTGGTGTTCTCTGTAATGCCGACGTTTGCGTTTCAATGCGGCGACACAATCGTAATGGACAACTCGCTCATTCAAATCAACGTGACATCTCAAAGCGAAGCAACGAAAAATCTTGGCGGCTTACTTGACGAGAACGGTCAGTATATGATTTACGAGATGCACTATCAACTCGAAAATCGAGGACAGAACTTCTTCCTCGAAATCTATGCTAAGACGAGGTCGAGAATATCGGCGTACCTTGCAAAGGAGATTGGCTAATGGCACACGGAAATGATACTGAAAATAGTTCGTTCTTAGACGTATGCTTTGCGCTCAAAAATAACGTGTTCAGAACGCTGAATGTTGCAGACGTTTGCGTTGTTCGTGAGATAAACGGTGACGTTTTGAGATGTGAGTACATCACAGACTCCAACACAAACATTGAGTGCATCAAGCTGCAAGGTCTCGACATCAAAGTGAGTGACGTTGTGTTGGTGATTTTCACGAACAACGATTTTCGAGCAAGCCTGAATGCATTCAAAGCAGGTCAGGCAAACACGGACTCTAAAACGACTCTGTATCATGAAAAAGCGTACGGTATTGTCGTTGGCTTAATCTACAGAAAACCGGAGGTATAAGAGAATGCTTAAAGACAGAAAGTTTGAAATCGGCAACTTCGTAAGACTTGCGAGTGCAGGTATGGAAGTTGCAGAGTTCGTTGATGTAAGGGATGCGATTATTAAACGCTACAAAGAGGTGTACGGGTCCGACATCGACCTGAGTACAGCAAGTGCTGATGGCGTGTTCGTCAATGACATGGCTCTCATTATCAACAACATTTTGCAGGTCATGAAGAGTCTGTACTCAAATCTTGACGTTGATACTGCAAGCGGCGTTTATCTTGACGCACTTTGCAGATTAGCGAACGTTAATCGAATGGGCGCAACAAAGTCGACTGCATCGATTATCGTAACGAGCTTGCTTACGACAGGCGACCCTGTCACATTCGGTGACACAGATGAAAACGGCAATGTCACAAATCAAATCACTTTCGTTGACAAGTCCGGAACCGAATGGGTGAGCGATGTGAGCGTAACACTCGGACCTGGTGAAAGTGCTGAGGTCAAGGTCACTTGCGCAGAGGCTGGACCTGTCGATGCTCCTGCAGGATGGATTGCTCAGACGCTTCTTGTCATGAATTTGAAGGTCGAGCAAACTGAAAACGCAGTTCGTGGAAGCAATGAAGAGAGTGACACAGAGCTGAGGCAAAGACGTGCACAATCTTCGGGAGCAAACGGAGTGAGTGTACTTGAAAGTCTTGTGAGCGCATTGTTGGAAGTTACAGGCATCGATGATGTAAGCATTTACAACAACAACACTTTGGCGAATGCTACTGCGAAAGACGGCACAGTTATTGCTCCGCACAACATGTATATCATCATTCGTCAGCAAAAAGGTCTAAATATTAGTGACGCGACAATCGGCGATTTGATTTACATGAAATTGACGCCCGGCATCAAAACAACTGCTTCGACCGCTGCTGCAACAAACGGAATAGCAAAGCAATATGAGTTTATTCCTCAAATGCTCGGCGTTACGATAAACTACCTCAATCAATTTGTGTATTGGAAGAAAGCGGTCGCGATTAAGCCGACAATCACTGCGAAAATCAAACCGACACAATACTTCACAGAAAACGAGTTCGCAACGATTGCTCAGGAAGTTTACAATTACGCGAATAACATCAAGCTTGGCGACAGCATTGACGCCGACCAGATTTTCATCGCAATTCTTGAGGCTGACCCTGAGTTCAAGGGTCAGAGAACATACAGTGTGAGCGCATCGAACGTCAGTGTTGCGAGTACAGACAATCCCGACACATATTACGAGTATTCGACGTTTTCATTCAACAAGGAGACTGATGGAACGTATACGCTTATAATTCAGTAAGGAGGCAGCATGAAGCATCTTATACCGTTGACAATACGAGAGTTCAGATACTACGAACGAAAGCTTCCGCTCTATTTGCGTAACGACGATTGCTTTATCGAGCATTTTCGTTTGTGGTATGAGCTCTTGATGGGCGAAGGCGATGACGAACAAGGCATCGCACTAAATGAGTTCAAAGGCGTGTCACCGACAAGTGACCTGCTTTTGCATTTGCTCAACATCTACGACAACGACTTTCTCAACACAATTTCGCAGCTCAAAGATTACGACGACGACAATTGTGATTTGCTTGACATGATTGGCAATCTCTTCGGCTTACGCAGAACGTTTTCACTCGAGTATTACGAGACTGCGATTTCGACGACAAAAACAGCTGCGACTGTGTCGTTGACAGATAAAGAGTTCTTAACGCTCATTAAGGCACAAATCATTCGAAACTACTGCAACGGCACGTATGAGCAAGTCATGCAATACTATACAGACGCAGGTCTTCAGATTTTGCCTGTCTACAATGACACGTACGATGCAAGTGTTGACGCTTACTTGAACAAGAGTGAAGATGTAACGCCCAACATCGACAAGCTCTTCAGAGGCGGCTATTTGACTGTCGAACATCTCGGCATTCGATATACATACACAATCACCGAAATGCTCAACATTTTGGTCTGGGCTGACGGAAACGGTCAAGGCGGAAATTCATTCTGGGCAGATGAAAATGATGTAGGAGGTGTGTTCGCGGTATGAGAGTCAGACGAGTTATGGATGAACGTTCGGGCACAACAAGACGACGTGCGATTGTGTGGTTTGGGTCGTATGGAACGAACACTGACGGCACAGCAAAGTTCGTCAATCCGAATGACAAACACGACAATTTTTCAAGCGAAAACACAATGGTCAGAGACTGTCTCATTCAACGCTTGAGCGTCATACAACACGAGCTCTGGTACAACTATCAGTACGGTATGCCGCTTGTTGATGAAGACACAGCAAAAGTCACAATCGACAATTTCGTAATGAAGACGATACAAGAGCATCAAGATGTGTTGGAGATTACGAGTTTTACGAGCAATCTTGATAAACACAACTATCATTGTGACGTTCAATTTACGACGAAATTCGGCAACACAAGTTTGTCACTCTGATTATACTTTGGGCACTTTTGATGATATAATATTTATGAAGGAGAGATAGATAATGCGCTTTCTTGTGGCAGAAAAACTTGGCCCTCACAAGTTCAAAACGCCTGAGGGTTATTTGATTTGCACGGACGCCATTTTGAGCAGAACCGGCAAACAAGAATATAAACGTTGCGAGCTTTTTGGCGATACATGCGAAGACCCCGACAAAATTGTGAACGTTGAACGCACAGACGACGAGGTGTTTTCTGACAAGGCAATGGCTTCATTTGAGAACAAAGCGGTGTGTATCGAGCACCCTGACCACGACGTCAATGCGGAAAATCATAACGAGCTTGCGGTCGGTTTTGTGCGTGATATTCATAAGGGCGAAGACAACGGAAAGCCTGTCATGATGGGCACGCTCGTTATCACAGACAAAGACGCAGTCGAAGCTGTTGAGAGCGGCGAATACAAAGAGTTGAGTTGTGGTTACGACTGTGATATCGACGACGACGGCGAACCGTGTCAACGCAACATACGCGGTAATCACGTCGCACTTTGCAAACAAGGTCGTGCGGGCATCGCACGCATTGTTGATAGTGTTGATGATGCTGGTATCAAAGTTTGGCAAGTTCGTCAAGGCTATGCGATAATCGTTAAACGTTACTGGAAACAATATGGACGTAATGCATTTGTCGATGCGACAGAGTCGAGCATTGAAGCTGCGAGATATCATCGTGGCTCGCTTGAACGTAATGACAAGATGGAGTTCGTGATTGTCGACTGTAACGACGGAAAATATAAAATCGAGGACGAAGGTATGAAAGATATTCAAGCAACGAAAACACCCGGCACAGACAAAATCATTTATGTGATGCAGTCGGATATCGACAAAAATCTGTACTTCTACATCGGTAAAACATTCTCGATGAAAGAAGGCGCTTGGGGCTATACGAAATTTGAAATGGGCAACACTACACCTGACGAGCTTAAATCTGAGCTTGTTCGGAACGGTTGGCATCAGGTTACGAGCGGTCCGGCGAGAATTATTGACGCTTCGAACGAAGAGTGGACTGTCGTTGAAGAGGAGAATTATAAAAAAGCAAACAAGCCAATAATCGATGAAGAATACGTACAATTACCGCGTGGCAGATTTAAGGTTGTTGAAAAAACAAAAGAAGAACTTGAAAGAGAAGGTTACGGTTATCATCATTCTGCGAATGGCTATAGCGTTTATACAAAGAATAACACAGCGATCGCAATTAAAGATGCGGTGAAAGATAACAAAGAACAACTCTTCACAATCGAATATGAACAGGACGGTGTGATGCATGTTCGCAAAGTACGTGCAAATTCGATTGAGGACGCAATTTCGAAAGTGAAAGATGATGGCCATAAAGTCGTTGTGTTTACGAAACAAGTTCTCAACGAAATGGGTAAAAATAATTCGATAGGCAAATATGACAGAGTCGTTCAAGCAATGCGTTCACTTTATTCTGAGTCTTTGTTACCCGATAATGAGCTTAAAGAACTCATTCGCAAAAAAGTACCTGAATACATTAAGAAGTATGTAAAAGAATGAGCAACGTCAGTGAAGGTCTTCGTAAATATCTTGCAAGCATTCCTGAGTATCAAATTCAAATTGGAGTGTTTAGTACGAAGACGAAACGCAAAACAACATACAGCGTAGGCATAACGAATGCTGAGCTGATGTTCATACATGAGAACGGGTCGCCGCTACATCATTTACCAGCACGACCCGTGCTCAAAATGACAATAGAATACGGGAACACGCTCATCAAGAACGTGATGCAAAAGGCGCTTAAAGCGTATGTTGAAGTCGGTGAGCAAGGACTTGAGAAAGAGCTTAACAAGATGTGCATTCGTATGGAGAATTACGCTCGAGAGATAATTTACTCAAACGACGGTCGACTCGCACCAAACGCACCAAGTGTTGCGGCTCGCAAAAAAGGCAATCACCCGTTATTCGATACAGGACAGCTTGCACGAAGCATAACATGCAAACTTGTTCGAGTCTAAAAGGAGGTTATGCATCATGATTGAAGACATGAATGAAGTAAGCGCGGCTCTTAAACGAATGCAAGAAGAGCAAGCTCGACTCGATGGAACGTCCAACACTGTGGACGCTCCTATTGAAGCGAAAGATGACGTTGAGTTGCCTGAGGTCAAGGCTGCGGAGCATGTCGAAAACATATCGAAGGCTGTGAGCGAAGTCGTTGAGAATTTGCCTGATACATCTCCTTTACAAGTGCCTGCGCCTGAAACGCAATTCGGCGCTGCGATGGAACAAGTCAAGCTCAACGTGTTGGCTGAGGCGAGTGCAGAAGACGAGCAATTCGTTGACAAAGTCAAATCGACTCTCAAAAAAGCCGCAGTCAAGCACACAGAAGTTGAAGAGAAACGCGCAGACTTCGAAAAGCAAAAGGTCGATTTTGCGAGTGAAGTACTTCAGACTGAGCAACAAAAGAATGAGCATCGTGCTATCGAAGATAAATGGGCGAACAGGGAACGTAAACGGCAATATCACTACAACGGCGTCAAGCCCATCATGCGCTTCGTCGGCATTGAAGAGCCGCTCAATCTATTCTTGCTCTACTTGCTCACGCTTGTGTTGAGTCCGTTCTTTTTGCTCAGCAAACTCTTAAAGGGAACGGTCGGAGCTCTTATTGCGGGAGCATCCGATGGAGACCGTCCGAAAGCTGTGAAAGGCTTTTTGTGGACTCTAATCGCAATCATTGCCGTTATGGCAATCGCAGCTGTCGTATATCTATTCCTTACGTGGCAAGGACTGATATAAATTTTAGAAAGGAGAATAAACGCTATGAGTCTTATCGAAACAAGGGCTTCGTACATGCATCGTTTGCAGACGCTTATCGACGCTCGGCAGAAAGACATCGACGACAAAGTCGGGGCTTTGCGTGCAAAGCTTGAAGCAGAACAGATACAGCCGTATCGTGCTCAGCTTGAAGCCGAAAAGGTGACGCCCGAGATGAACAAACTCGTCGAGTTCATCAATGACATCGATGCGATGCTTGCGTATGAAAATACCGAGACCGCTTCGACAGAAACTGCCGAACAGACGAGCGAAACAATCGAGCACAAAGAAGTCGAACAAGTCGCGGACCACAGTGTTGTCGAGGAGGTATCGGAGGAAACCGAAACGTTTCATGATGCGTCTAACGACAACTGTGCAGGAGATAACGTCGACGCCGTTCAGCACACTACCACTACCGTTAAGACGGCCGAAGAGCTCGTTGGTACGGGTTTCGAAGCAATCGCAGCAGACCTTGCCGACACAAAGGCGAAGCTTCAGTCTGTTGTTGAAGGTCGCCCTGGCATGCCTGGCATTGTGCTGCCTCGTCGTTGACAAAGGAGGTATTATGCAGAACATCGAAACAATTTTGAAAGTTGTATACGCGGTCGCATCGGCAGTAGCTGTTGCGGTTCCGCTTGTAATCGCGCTTATCGTGAATATCAAGTCGAAAATCAAAATTCGTAAGCAACTTGCAAACACTACCGACGAAGCTGAAAAGGCTAAGTTGGAAGCGGCAAATTCGGCAGCCACGACCGATATGCTTAATGCTTGCAACGAGTTGATTGCGAATGCTGAGACTCTGTACTTGGACGTATCTTCGATACTTAAGAAAGAAGGCAAGTCCGCAGGCGCTGTCAAGAAAGACAGTGTGATGTCGAAGCTTCAGGCTTACGCGATTGAACATGGTTACGAATTCGATGCGGAATACTGGGACAAGAAAGTCGACGAAATTGTTGACATGACGAAGAAAGTAAACGTATCGAAGTAATTCACAGGAAGACTTCTGGGACACCTTTGGTCGAGTATAATAGGAATATTATACTTGGCCATTAGATGTTCTCAGAATTAAAACTGTGAACTCGAGATGTAAAAGAATTTTTCGTATGATTATATCTTTTGCATCGAATGTATTATAATAATCATATAAAGATTAAAAGGAGACATGACTTTATGAAATTCAATGTTCGTGACGAGAACGGCAAAGAATATAAGGTCGAGGAAGTCGAAGAGGTCAAAAAGACCGACGACGAAGACGAGACCAAAAAGCCTTTGACCAACACTTGCACAGACGATGCGCTGTCTCCCGAGGAAATCGCTTCCCTCAAGAAACTTGCCGGTATGGCTGACAAGCTCTGCGCTCTTGTTGATACGACCACTGATGAAGAGGTCGAGGAAGAAGAGGAAGAGGAAGAGGAAATCGAGGACGAGGGAGAGCAAATCGAAGAGGTCATCGATACCGATGAACCGAAAAAAGCAAAGGACTCCATCAAAAAGAGTGCCGGCGCAATCGAAAAAAAGACCGTCAAGACCGAGGACAGCGTAGAGGAAGACGACGTTGCCGCGGCTTGGGCAAAAAGATACGGAGGTAACAGATAATCATGAGTCTCATTATCAAAGACAAAATCAAGCAGCTCATGCGCGGCTACCCCACCGTTTCCGATAAGTACAACGTCGAGGGCGGCATCGTGGAAGGCACCGACGGCGTCAACTTCGGCGACATGGTGGTCTACGGCTCGACGACCGGCTACTACAAAAAGGCGACCGCGCTGACGGACATCAACGAATTTGCGGGCTTTGTGTTGGCGACCAACGTTAAGCTCGAAGATACGTGGGGTAAGACAAACGACGGACCTATCACAAATCCCGGTGAAGCGTTCAACCTTTTCATGAACGGCTTTATCGCCATTGCTCTTAAGAGCGACGCAACATTGGCGCAAATCAAAAACGGCGCAAAGGTTGCGGTTGTTCTTGCGACGGCGGAACTTACAACTGCGGACAAGATTGCCACAGACACAATCGTGGAATTGCCCGATTACGAGTTCACCGGCATTTACGAGCAGCAGGGCGCAACCTTGCTTGCTGAAGTACGCAAAATCTGCTAAGGAGGTAAAACAAGATGGAAGGAACATTCACTCCGAGTACCGTGACAAAAAACTTCTTCGTCGATAGCGTTTCGGCCTCCCACAGAGGTCAGTGCTTTGGCCTGAGCGATATGTACGGTTCTCGTATGCGCAAAGCATACGTCGGGGACGCGAAGGTGCACGATACCAACTTCGCATTCCTGACCACAACACTCGCTAAGCTTCACACGAAGCTTTACGAACCCAAATACTTCGTCACATACCAGAAAGACGTTTCGGTGGACGTGGGCGGCGGCTTCGTCGATTACGTTTCTTACTACACGGTCGACTGGGCGGGTATCATGAACGAATTCCGGAACGTGGTCGGAAACAATGCCAACTACATTCCGCGTGTCAACGCCGGTCTCAATCAGAAACGTGTGAACGTCTTTACATTCGAGGTTGCGTACGACCTGCGCTTCATCGAGCTCGAAAAGATGAAGAAACTCACGCTTCAGAAAAGCATTCAGGACATTTACAGCAACGCGATTGTTGCCGGATGGGACCTCTTCGTTCAGAAGGTTGCTTACACGGGTATCGAAGGTACGACCGGTATGTTCAACAGCTCGAACGTTATGGTCACCACAATCGACAACAGCTCCGCTACGGCGGCGAACAGCGGCTTCAAGGGCATGTCCGATGCCGATGTTGTGGCTTTCTTCAATGGCGTTTTCGAAACGTATTTGCTCAACAGCGGTATGAACATCAGCATCATGCCCGATACGTTCCTCGTTCCTACGTTCGTCGGTTCGGACCTGAGCTCTCGTTTCTCGGCGCTCTACACGAACACGCTCCGCAAGTTCATTCTGGACCACAACCTCGGTTCCGACGAAAGCTCCGGCGAAGTCAAAATCAAAATCGAGTCCAGACCCGCGCTCAACGACATGGGTACTGGCAAACACGGCCGTATCGTGGCTTACAAGAACGACAAGGACTTTGTTCGTCTCGATATGCCGTACCCGATGCAGCACTACATCACGCTGCCCAACATCGACAAGATGTCGTACACCTCTGCGTTCGTCGGTCAGGTATCGGAAATTCAGATGCCTTACAACACGAACAACGCGGAATTCGGCGTCGTGTCTTACTGGGACTTCACGAAGTAAGGCACAAACAAATATCTTTGCACAGGCGTCGACAACGACAACGATGTTGTCGGCGCCTTTTGCATAGAAGGAGGCAGAACGATGAAAAAATTTATTGTCGATACGGGCGACAAGAAGTATAAGGTCGAGGCAAACACGTATGATGAAGCCATTTCGGCTGTGAAAGCAATTCAGCTGAAAGACGAAGCATCGCCTCTTCAAACAGTGAATGCGCTGCTTGAGGACGAACGTGCTGCTGTTGACGCTTACAACGTCGCTCTTGAAAATCTTAAAGGCAAAATTCCCGACGAGTCTTACGTGGCAATCGAGGCAATTCGAAACGATGAAAATCGCCATATCGAAAATCTTCAGGCGGTCGTAAACGGAAACGTTACGGAAAAGAACCTTGAAGACAGCGTGAAAGACGAAGCCGAATATGTGTCGTCGAATATCAAAATGATGCAATCTGCGGCAGAAAATAAAGAATGGCAACGTGTTGCAAATCTTTGCGCGAATATCATTGTTTCATTGAAACGAGATAAACTCGCAAAATAAGGAGGTGTCAGTATGGCGATAATCGGAATACAAACGGACAGGAAAAACCCGCCTTTCACGGTCGCCGACTTCACCTTTTGGATGCCGCAGTTTAAGCAATTTATGGAGACCGACGAAGGTCAGACGATGTTTGACAATCTCTACGAAATTGCGAACAACAAAATCTTCAAGAGCATTTATGGCTCTGACTGGAAGCTTGCAATGAGTTATTGTATTGCGCATTACGCGACAATCATTGCTCAACAACAGCAGGCACCTGTTGGAGATACGCTCGACTCTATCGCAGGCGGCGGTACGACAAAGGGCGTACTGTCGTCTATGAGTGTTGGGGGCTTTTCGAAAGCGTATGACATCGATAAGACAATGAGTTCCGATGACGAAGCAAAGTTCTGGAACCAAACGTCTTACGGCGCCGCGCTTTGGGCGCTTCTGAAAACGAAGAACGTTGCAAGCATTTTCGTTGTAACGTCCCATCCTATTCCGGGGGCGAACTGATATGCGAACAAATCATCTCGTCGACCCTACATTTTTCTTTGACGCAATTGAGGAATTTTCGTTTAACTATCCGATTTACGTCGTCAATAAAGCGGGCGACGTGGATGAGTACGGAAACACAAAGTTGAAGTACGAACGAAAGACAATCCGAGGTTCATTGCAAGTTCAAACAAAGCGTGAAAGACAGTCGAAAGACGGCAACACTGCTGAGGTGCGGTACATGTTCTATTGCAAGAGCCTGTATCGTATAGATGTTGGCGACATCATCGAGTATAACGGCGACTTTTTGAGATGCAATGAGACGCATCCGTACGATGAATACGGTTGTCGTGAGGCAGCTCTTACAATGATACAACTTGCCGCATACAGAGACTTCGCTGACTACATCAAATATTTGAGAGGAGAGAAGCTGATATGAACACGATTGCGGACATCAACGAACTCAATAAGCTCGTACGCAATCAGTTGATTACTCAAGCTGAACTTCCTTCTGACAGAGTTCGTAACGCGCTCACAACGTACGGAGCAACGCTCGATAAGCTTTTAACGAAACAAGAATTTGACAGTGTTTGTCCTTGCGAAGAGCTGATGTTGTTCGAACTCAGAACTCGTGAAAATGACGGCGACGTAAGTATGACCGAGGTCGACGATACGGTGTCGTTCTATAAGTCGTATACGCTCTACATCATCTTGTATGGTGACAACGCTGCGACAATCATGAACAAGCTCATCGCCCGTTTAAGAACGCAAGCTGTACGGCAAGCGCTTTACGAAGAGGGCGTGTACATCGAGGAAGTCAAAAACGACTCGAGCGTAAATGAGTTTAAGAACGATGTGATGTGGCATAGACATGACACTGAAATTCTTATCTCGTGCAAGATGAGTATCAAGCAGGTAACGCCTGACGAGGCATTCGAAAAGGTCGACCCTGTCAATACAATTTATGAAGGAGACGAAAACAATGAATGACATTGATGTAAGACGTTTTGTCGATATCAATATCAAGCAACACGTGGAGACACGGATAAGCGGTACTCGTGACACGCTTGTGTTGTACACACACGAAGGAACGCTTGGTAAGATATCTGGCAACACTGTCACAAGCATCGGTGACAACGAAATTCTTGCTTCGTGGGCGGCCGCAAGTGCAGTTTACCCTGCGCAGACATTCCCCGATACGAACGCATATCTGTCGATGTACTTCCAGAATGCGGGTGCAAGAGTTGTGGTCATCGAAGGAGTGGACTATACAGATTTGACCGCGGACATGCTCAAATCTCTCGACAATAAATTCATTCTGGTCGGACTTTGTGCGGCTGAAGAGAATGTCGAGCTTGCATATGCCGCGCTCAAGAAAATCGCAACAACTCGTGAAACCGACAAAGACGTTTACGGCGTAAACGAGAAAATCATCTTTGGTAGAACGATGACTGCAACAGATACGGACGTTATTACAAACTTCGCTTCGAAATACTCGAAAGTATTCGGTGCGGAAATGACGATGGCGGCGTATTTGAGCGGCATTGACGTTTACGGCGTTTCGACCGTGAACGACTACATGTACACTGCCGAGAGCATCGACGAAGAGGTTTTGACAGACGAGCTCTATGAGACTTTGTCGCTCAACAATATCAACGTCGACACATATTTCGCCGGAAACGTTCGTGACTTGGGCGGCAACCTCAAAAACGGTGCGGACTTAACGAACTCTTACGTTCGTATTATTCTGCATCAGACACTCACAGACAGGTTGCTTGAGTTGCTCGTTACGAAAATCAAGAACGTCGATGGCATAGGCAAAATCTATGCAACAATCTCGAAGGAGCTCGAAAACTACAGAAGTTGCGGTTATTTGAGCACAGACAAAGTATGGACAGACAAAACGATGACTGTGACCGTGAATGGAAAACAGTACACCATCATCGAAGAGGGAACGCCCTTAACGAATGGCTACTTCGTGCAAGTGTTGCCTATGTCCGCACTCACGGAAAACGACCGTGCGGCTCGTAAAGCTCCTCCCATATACGTCATTATCGCCGACCAGTATGGCATTCGCGCTATTACGGTGAACGGCGAAATCATTTAAGGAGGTCGCAAAGATGAGATATTCTCTTGCAAACTATATTCTGTCTATCGCATCGAACGACAGCAAAATCAGTCAGCTTTTCAAGAATGTTCAAATCGGCGGCGAGGGCGATGCTCTTTCGACAATCAACATTCAGACAAGCGACAGACTTTGGGAAACGGACTCGTTTGCAACGGGCGCTTGGGTACACAACAAGAACCTGAGCCGTGTTGGAACTTGCGAAGTTTCTATTAGTCAGCTGAGTGATGCGGTTGCAAAGTTCAAAACGTTCGTTGCATACTTCTACAGCGAAAGCGCGGACGACAACATCGAGGGCGTGACACTCACGCTCAGCGACTCCAACAACAAGGTCATCGCTACATGCGAAGACTGCTACCCTGTGCAAGTTCCTCCTCAGGAATTTGCGGCTAAAGCGGCAGAACAGAGATGGCAGTTCACGTGTGGTCGCATTACCTACACGTAATCTGCTCTGCGGGTTCTCTTATTTATCTTGGGCGGTCCCGGGTGTCGAAAGATGTCCGGGATTCGTTCCGTTTACTTTAAGATAAACGAAGTCACCAGTTTAATTCTGGGACACTTTTGACGTTTTATAAATATTCCTATTAAACATCTTGCGAAGTGTCTCAGAATTAAACTGGTGAACCCATTTTGACAACGATTGATTGGAAAGTAACTAAAATTAAACATGACAAAACCCGGAGGTCTTCCGGGTTTCATTTTGTTACTTTTTGCGTTTTGTGAACAGTCGCTTGACTAAGAAGTAAGCTCCAACACTCAGGCTCACAATGAGTGCGACCGCTGCAAGCCAGAAAATTGCATACATCATTCTTCGTCCTCCGGAAACATGTCGTTCCAGCATGTGTTGCAGATGCCGGTTTGAATGAGCTCGCGCTCTTCAGGTTTGAGGCCAGGAAACAGATGCTGAATTTTGCCGACGCCTGCTTTGTAAGCCATGAATGCAGTGTCATCGACCTCGAGTTTGTTGACTTTGCCGCAAATCGGGCACTTTGCTTCGTAAATCATGTTACGCCTCCTCGTAATCTTCGCAATCGAGTTTTTCACCGCCTTCGAACGGACACTGTCCACAGCAAGCCGAAATCATACAAAAGCCATTGCAATCGTGATAGCATTCAACTTCTTCGTCTTCGCATGCAAGGTCCATGTCTTCAGTGTCTTCACATGCTCCGCCTGTTGCGTTAAAAATTCCGTCGCTCATTTTACACCTCCTTGAAGATTGTATCTTTCGTGCACATTTCCGCCGTTTTGTCTTCTCTCAAGCGAATGTACACAGGATGTCGTAAGCTTGTTTCAGTAACTTCTTGACATTTGACTTCGATGACCGAACCTTTAAGTTCAGACCATCTGTCACGCCACATGTTTCTCTCAGCGTCAGTTCCGCAATTGACTTGCGAAATGTGCTTGATTGTGCCTGTCGTAGGGTCATAGTAGCCAATCGAAAGAGCACCCACAGTATCAATATATTTGCCACGTCCTTGTACGTAATCGTATACGACAACATCGACTGTTTCAAACTTCTTGCATTTGAGCGATGCGCCCATATCACGATACGTTTTCTTGAGTGACTTAACGACGATGCCTTCAAAACCTGCATCAATCGCGTTTTGCATCGCTTGCTCCTGTTCTTCGATAGATTTGAAGAAGTGAGCGTGCTCGATAGTGTTGGGTTTGAGCTCGTCGTCGATAAAATCAACGAGATGAACGAATTCGCAATCGATGAGCTCAACCATTTTGATTGCGTATTTGAGTCTCTCAAGATAGGGTCTATCTTCAAGACAAACGCCGTCATACCACAAGCAATCGAAAATTGCAAACTTCGGAGGCGTCTTTTCGGAAAGCTCTATCGCACGTTCGGGTAACGAATGCAGAATTCCGACAATTGTGTTCCAATCTTTCTGGTAGCACTCACAGTCCAACACTGTGTACCCGAGGTCAATGTGACCTGCGATTGCGGAGATAATCGGAAGCTTGTCCTCGTTTTGCATGAACTTGCTCGTCTTTTTCGAAATTCGTCTGGACGTGCATGCAGCCTGATGCTGGTCGAAATGAATGAGCATTCTTTCGCCGTCGTATTTGGGCTGAGCAATCACAGGTTCAAACCCATAAAGCTCGTTAAGCCACTTCTCTTTGTAGCCGCCGATGTGGTCTGCGTGATTGGGTTTGATTTGCTTTACGTCAATCATCTTTTGTACGTCTCCTTCGCATGTTTGTACTGTTCGATTGTAAGTTCGCCGGGTTTGTTCGAAGTAAGCCAGTATCTGACTCCGCAACGAACAGTCATTCCTGCGACTTTGCCTTTCCAGTCTTTCCCGTAAGACTTACGAATTCGCTCAACATCGAGCATGAGCAGTTCGTACATCTTTGGGTCCATCTCTTCTTTCGTCACAATAAATGTTTTGTCACTCATGATTGGGTACTCCTTATCTTTATCTTGTATTTATTATATCACACTTTTTCTCAAAAGTAAACTACTTTGATGTACTTTTTGCAAAGTTTTTCAAAATATTTTTCAGAAAAGAGAAAAGCAACCGAGACTTAACGTTTCGGTTACTTTCCAGATAAAAATTTGGAAAACGAATTCACACGTTTAACTCTGAGACATTTGACGAGAAGTTTAATAGGAATATATATCAAACACACAAAGTGTCTCAGAAGTCATCTGGTGAACTCAGAGTATCAAAAGTAAACAACGTTACCACGGAACATCATCATCGTCCTCAGAGGGCTCAGAGTGTTCAGCAAGTGTTGTTGTAAACGTATTAGGTGGTGTGAATTTGACATTGATTGTTTCGTCGAGTTCAGGTTTAACGCACTCATCGACTTCGTCGATTGTAATCCACTTGAGCCATTTGCCGCATTGCTTACAATATGCTCCGATGTGTGGACCCTTTAAGCGAATGAGCGTTCCTGCATCGGGATGCAGCTTACAACAAATCATATTCAGTCCTCCCAAAACTTAAGTCGACGATGTAAGCAATTCGCATACAACGTCATGATGTCGATTTGCGACATAAGCAACATTTGCTGCACAGTCGACAATTTCGGAAACGGCTCACTCAACACAAACGTCTTAAGCTTGCCGAGACGTTCTTCGAGTTCTTTAAGCTCGATTTCGACGCGTTCTTTTGCGGTTGTCATGCTTTACCTCCTTTTGCATTGAAGTACTCAACGCTAAGTTTCTCAATCAAGTCAACGACGTCTATGACAGAGTCTGCGCACAAGTAAATTGCGCCCATTTCAGTGAAACGTCTCGCCCACTTCTCCTGTGTTGCGCGAGGCTGTCCGCCAGGACGTTTGACTTCGATTTCGATGTGCTTGCCGAAAATGACGACCCACAAATCAGGCAAGCCCATTTTGTATGCGAAGCCACCTGCTTGACGTCGTTCGACGTAATTGTCAATTCCAGAAGCTTTGAGCTTTTTGAAGTACGACATGATAGAGTTTTGTATCTCTTTTTCGGGTGTCATATATTACCTCCTCGTATCGTTTCTTCGTAAAGTTCTCTGAAAACGCGTTCGCGTTCTTGAGCCTTGATGAGTGCGAGTTTTACTTGTTCGAGCTCGGTCTTGAGTGCCTCAACAGCTGTGTTGTCGACTTTCACAACCTCTTTCACGACTTCTTTGACAACAGGTGGCGCTTGAACTGTCACTGTTTCTGCTGCTTTTGTGTTGATATCGAGCTGTACGCAAAGTGCTTTTTCGATTTTGCGCATAACGCGGTCATCAACTTCACCAACATAACTGCCGAGCCTGTAATGAGACACGCTTTGTACTTGCTCGCACAAAATTGTGCCATACACAGGAAGTCCTTCAACGTTGAGCGCTACATGCGTAGGAAGTGGTTTCTTGTCTTTCGTCGTTAATGGAACGACAGTTACTGTCGGCGAGAACTTGTTGCAAGTTTCGTTCGAAACAACGATGACAGGCCTGCCGCCTTGTTGTTCGCTTCCGACTTGCTCTTTGAAAGTCATGTAAAAGATTTCGCCTCTATGTATTTCGCGTTCAAAAGTCATGCTGTCGTCGACAGGAATGATGTTCATTTTGATGCCTCCTTCAATATCTGTAAATTGTCATCGTCAATTGGAATGATTTCGATGCGTTTTCGTTCTGTGTCGACCATAATTTGCACGTATGAGTTATCTTTGATGCCGATTAAGCGCAAGTATGTCGACGGAATGTGTGTACGGTTCTTTTGGTCAAGTTTCGTTATGTCAGAGAGCCACATCGTCAAAGTCCTCCTGCTTAAAGAAGCCATTTTCAATGAGCTGTTCTTTCGTCCAGCCATTGCCAAGATAATACGAGATGTTCGACTTTATAATTGCACGTTTTGTCGCCTCAGTCTGACACATTTCGTATCGAGTATCAACTTCGGCATGAGTGTTGAGTGCATCGAGTTCGTCAAGCAACTTTTGCTTTTCTTCAGGCTTGTCGAGCGTCTTCAAAAACTTTTGCTTCCACTCTTCGTTTGCTCGTATAATCACGCCCCAATCAATCTCTTGACCGCAACACGGACAGAAGTGCCAGCTGTCGTTTGCGACAGTGAATGGGTACGCGCATTTCGCACATTTATACAGAATTTCGTACCCACAGGTTCCCATAGAATATGCTTTCGGTTTAAGTTTCATGATGCTTTCTCCTTTCACGTGAGGTCACAGAGTTAAATCTGAGACACTTCACGACGTTTATAAATAGAATATATGGACTTCAGAGTTTGTATCTCACGTATTCAATGATGTTATGTTGTTTAATCGGCTTTTTCGAACCGAAACAACGACATTTGAAGAACTGCTGAGAATGGTCGAACGTTTCGATGACGTCTTTCTCATTGACCTTGACTTTGAGTACGAGCACGTCAGTGTTGCCGTGCATATACGCGAACTTCAAGCAGTCTTGAGCTGTCTCGCACATGTAGACGATGCCTTCGATGTTTCGACATTCAATGCCTTTGTCGAGTATCTCGATGAGATTTTCGAACGGCGTTGCATGATAGTACGTTTTCATTACTCACCTCTCAATTCGTTAACCCTTGCAAGGTCTGCTTGGAACATATCTTCGTTGTACTCAATTGTTCCGTCAAGTGCTTTACGCATGTTCATATCGAGCCAATTTCGTTGGAAGAAGCAATAGTACAACACTCTGTCTGCTTTCTGTCCAAGACGATGCACACGTTTATGACCTTGCGCGTAGTCTTTGTAAACCGGTGTCGAGAACAAGATGCACTTGTTGTACTCTTGCCAGTTCAGTCCAGTCGAACCGCTCGCAAAGTTTGCGATGATGATGTTCTTCTTATTTGTGAGCTTTTCTGCGTCGGACATCTTTGCATATCGTTCGTAAAACGTCAAGCTTTTGATTTCGCCGCAATAAACGTCGATGTTGTAGTCGAGTTTTTCGCAAATTTCGAATATCTCACACAATTCCGGCGTGTAGTTGTAGAAGAGCAAGTAGTTGTCTTCGTTTTCGCTCAAGAACTTTTCGAGTGCATCAAGTCGAGAACGGTCATACCAAATCGCTTTCGATGCGTTTCCGATAAAGCCTGTGCTCAATTGACGAGCTCGCATCCACGCGGTTCCAGACGTTTCGGCAAAGAAGTCTAAGCTCGGATAGTCAATGTTTCTGAAAAATGGGTTCGAGCACAGACTTTCTGTGTTGTAACGTTTTTGGTCGAACTCACTGAGCTTGATTTTGAGCGATTTCGCAAAGTCGAGAATGTCTTTGCCTTTACACTTTTCTCGAGTAAACATCTCGAATGCCGGCGAAACAGGTTGCGAAATGTTAACGAAAAATTTGTCAGGCAAGTCCATAACGTCTTCACTTCGAATTGTAATTGCGTATTGATGTACGAGATTGAAGAGCTCATCAACGTTCTTATACCCAACAATCGGCTGCTGCCATTCAAGCAAACCTGGTACTCGACCACGAATGCAGAAACGTTCAACGAAGTCGCCTTTCGTTTCAGGATAGCCAAGAAGTTTGAGCTGCGAATACAAATCGATGTAACCTTTCGTAAACGGTGTGCCTGTGCAAAGATAAAGATGAACGGAGTTCGCCGCACGCTCAAGTGCATTTACGATTTGATTGATTGCTTTCGTTTGCTGAGATTGCAAGTTTTTAACTTTGTGCGACTCATCAATTATCACACAAACGTTTTCTTTTCGACAAGCTTTCAAAAACTCTGTGATGTTTTCGTTCAACACTATGCCTGACGACCTTGTTGAGCGTTTGCCGTGTTTGAACAGTCCTTCGTAGTTGATGATGAAGAGTTGTGGCAACGACTTTGTTAATGCAAATGCATCGGGTTCAGAGAACTTGTTGAGAAAGTCGAATTTGAATGTCGAATGACTCGCCCAATTAAGCCACGACCCGGGCTCTGTCACAGGTTCGAGTGCTTTGCCGTTTATCGTCACAATCAACACTTTCGAGCAATTGTTGACTTCGGCTAACGCCAAGCTTGTTGGCGTTTTGCTAACCGAGCCCCATGTCAAGGAATAAGCCGAACTTTTTGTAAGAACGAAATTTGTCAACTACATTCTTTTGGAACGGATACAACTTGTCATAGATACTCATTTTTCATCACCTCCTTTCTTCAAAAATTTTGTCCGTTTGACCGATTCACGAATTCGTGCTTTTGCCTTTTCAGTATGATATAGGCCAACAAGTCGATGTACATATCGTCGATATTTTCTGTTGATAATAACTTGTACATAGCCGCCTGATTTTACTTGTCTCAATACTTGCATTGTTACTTTATTTCGAACTTCAGCAGACGTCGAGATTTCATAATCAGGAAATTCGTCAATACATTTCCATTCTATCATTTTTCAGTCCTTTGCATCTTTACAAGCTTTAATTCTTGCTGCAAGTACAATCGTGTTGTTGCATCTATCACAGCATACACCTTCGTCTTTTACAGGCATAGGATTGTTGCCATGACCGTTAATGTGTTTGCCACATATACAACATTTACGAGAGTTATCATTAACTCTTCTGTTCCAAGCTTTTATAGCGCTATGCATGTCATCATAATATCGAGAACTTTCTGCTCCACAATTTACACATTTTACAAAATTCTCGCTTTGCAGCATACTGTAACGCATTTCTTGTGTTATTGCTTGACCTCCACAAAATGGGCAAGGCTTAAGTTTATGCTCAGTTTTTACTTTCATAATATTCTCCTTTGGAGCTCTCAGATGAGAGCTCCTACCAATGCGTCCGCAGTGAGTTGATATTTACGAAGTTCGCAAGCTCTGTCAACCAGAGGTTCGGGAAGAGCGAACGTGCAACCGTTTACTGTGAGGTTCATCGTTCCAATAATCTGGAAGCCGTCCTTAATGACGATTGTCTGTCCTTTGTATGTAAATTCAGTCTTACCATCGAGTATCGACTGCAAAAATCTGAGACTCTCAAATGGAAGAAGATTGATTTCGTCGAGCACAATTTTCTGACCGTTGACCATCGCCGTTTGAAGAGCGGAAGGTCTGAAGTTCGGGTGTCCGTCCTCAAACTTGAAGTCCTCCATCAAATCCGAGGGAAGCATCGCCGAGTGGCAAACCATACAGAGATTGCCGGTCTCCTCCATCGCCTTTGTCGTTTTGCCGGTGCCTTGCGAACCGTAATAGACTTTGAAGCGTTTGTTTACGTGTTTCGTGCAAATGAGCTGTGAGGTTTCGTTCATGATTTCCTCAAACTCCGCACTCTTCATTTTCTCGACGATTGAGCTCGCATATTGATGGTCGACTAAGTTGAAGTAATTCGTTATGTACTCCTTTGCCGCTGCCGCTCCACTGTTGATGCAGTAGTTGCACAAGGTATTCACAAATCTGAAGTTCGGTTCGAACTGGAATTCCGAGAAGAATGCGATGAGCTTGGTCATCACGTTCTTGCTCTTTTCGAGCAACTCTTCCGTAAGCTCAACGCTGTCGGAGTTTGTTGCCTCGACCTGTCTGATGATGCGCATCGAATTGTCGAACTGAAGTTCCTTCTGCATGTCCGAGTAGCGTTTACTCCGGAATACACGAACGAGTTCCTTGAACTGACCGATTGCCACAGGATTGCTGATGATTTCCCAAGACCCGTTGTGAGTCGACCAGACCGTTCCGTTTTTCTGAATTTGAACTTTGAAGTTTTTGATTTGCATAGTAGTGTTCTCCTTGTTTATCTTGTATATATTATATCACATATTTTTTCGAAAGTAAACTACTTTTGAGTACTTTTTTGAAAGTTTTTTCAAAAATTTTTTCGGCGACCTTTTTGAGGCCGCCGACGAATTATTTGAGCAGGAAGCTCAGTGCAACACAGACTTGGTCAATTAGCTCAGCCGCATACCTGCGAGTGTAGATACGTTTGATGCCTTTGCAGTAAGTTTCTGCGTATTTGCGGTTGCTGTCCTCGAGTATCATCACAGTGTTGGGCATATTGAAGCGTTTGAATTGTTTACCGCTACGACCTTCGGTCGGGTCACTCAAAGCGTCTCCATCGAAAAGCACGATGTTGTAGTTCATCGATTGACGGTCCTGAACTTTCTTGATGATGCCTTCCGCATAAGCAGGAATGTCGTTGCCTCCACCGCAATGAAGCTCTCTCTCATTCTTTTTCTTAAGCTCGAACCTCGTATTCATCGTAATCAAGTCGAACGTGAAGTTCGGTTCTTGCTGTTCGAGTTTTTTGAGCGTGAACAGAAGTTGATTGACGATTGTCTCATTCGAGTCGAACGAACCGGAGTTGTCGATAAAAAGATTGAGCTTGATTTTCGAGAACTGTTTGACGTTCCCTTGACGATTTTGCTGAACGAACCACTTGTAATCGTCTCTTATAACCGAGCGAGGGTCGAACACGCCCGAGTAAGCGTTTATCGCAGACGCATTCGATTTAGTCACCTTCTTGTTTGCAAGAATGATGTTCGCCAGACGTTCCTGAACTCCAGGATTGACGTAGACTTGCGAGTTCTCAAAGAGTTTTTTCACCTCTTCATCCGCCGCTCTCGTGATGTTTTTGAAAAGCTCTTGAAGTTCTTCGTCTGACATTTCGTTGAGTTGTTCTTCAAGTTGTTTTTCGCGAAGCTCTTCCGGAGAAACTTCCGATTGACCAACACTGTTAAACTCTGTTTCGTTCATCTCATCAGACTCCTCACTATCATTGTCATCGCCTGCGTTCATGCTCATGCCTGTGTTGTCGTTTTTCTGTTTCTCTTTGTCCGCCGCTCTTGCCTCCTCTTCAGCTTTTCTTTGTTTTTCAAGTTCGTCCTTGATGAAGTCCTCTTCAACTTCACGGTAGAGAGCCATGATTTCGTCTTTGTAGTTGTAATACGACCAGTAATTGGAGAACCTGTGAAGTTTGCGATATTTTTTAAGAAGTGCAGCGACTTTGATGAGGAAACGTGGTTTGCCGAGATGGTATCTAACGAGCGAATACCAAACAGAAAACGGAGTATCGTGAGCAGGTTCTGTTTTTCCGTCCCAATCATTGACGAGCATGAGCAACTCTTTGAAGTCTACACCCTTGTAATAGTTCCGGCACATCGACTCAATTCTCTCATCTTCAAATACATTCACGATGTTGTTCATGCTGAGCGATTTCGGAGTAATGAATGCATGGGAGATTTCGTGGTATGTAAGAGTTCTCGTAAGACGTTCGATGTTTTCATCGTTGAGCTTGCTCTCAATCTTAGTCATCACGTTGTTGAGCATCGGGTATGAGATGTAAGCCTCGTCATCCATCGGTACGTAATACGAACCATTTTCATTCGTGAGTTTCAAAGGCACGTTACGTCCAATGTAATAGCCGACCGGTAAGGTTTTGAGTATATTCTCGATTTCAATGAAGGTGGGAAGCATCTGTGTAGTCTCCTTAATATTTTTATCTTGTATATATTATATCACATATTTTTCTGAAAGTAAACTACTTTTGAGTACTTTTTGAAAAGTTTTTGAAAAAAAATTTTCGCCTGATATACGTAGTATATCAGGCGAAGGTGCGTGTATACGTATGTGTGTGTATGCGTACGTTACGTGATGCCTCCATAATACTTTAATGCGACACGCATGCATGCGACGAAACCGTCTTTTGTCGTTTGATAGCGAACGTTTTCGTCTTTTGACTTTGCGAATTTGAAGCTCTCGATATCAACTTTCGTAGAAACGCAATGCTTGTCGACCAACACTGACTTGTTCGAAAACGCCAAGTTCAGTTGAGCAACGCTCTTGTCGAAGTCTTCAATCTCATATCGTTCGACAGTCACAGACTTCTGATACATGCCAGAGAGTGCAGGTGTTGCAGAACAATCGATGAACACGCTCTTTTTAGGTGCGAATGCTTTGAGTTGATTGAGTCCTTCTTCAAGCGATGCCTTGAACATAATCTCTCGAGAAACGATGAGCTTTGTCTTCTCGGCGTACTTGACTTTGATTTCGTGAGCCTTCCAAAGGTCTCCCTCTTTGTTGAAGAATATCGTCGAGTATTTGCTGTCGTAAGAGTCCGCGTCGACGACGTTTTCATCGTTGAACGAACGTCCATATACCATATTGCGACGGTCCATAAACACAAACAACACCAGCATCGAGAATGCGTCCACGATGTCATCGTGTTCGACAAACGGGAAGTTGAGCAATCGTTGTTTGAGATTTCGCAAAGCAGGCGAGAGCTCCCATTGTTGAGTGAGCTTGTTGAAGACCGTACGAACAAAGACGACGTTTCCGGACACCATATAGAGCGATGCAGACTCAAGTCGTTGAAACTTAGAAGCCGTTCCAGGTTGAAACGCTTGCATTCCTGCGACAGTGTCTTGAAGCTGCTGTAAAATCGGCGAACCGTTTGCTTTGTCTTCTATCACTTGTATTGTGCCAGGAAAGACGTTGTCGATTTGCTCGACGTATTCGACTCCCTTTGTGAAGCCCATTCGTTTCTCTAAGCAATCTGTGATGTAGAGCGTTCCACGAACTCGATACCCAAGACACGACCCTAAGAAGTCAGACGTATCTTTGTCTTTCACAGGGAAGTCATGTGATGCGAATGTGATTTCGGCATTCTCAACACCAGGCGTGTCGGGCATGTCCTTTTCGATAATCATGTCCGGCTTAATTGCAGTCTTATCAGATGCAATCGGGTTTTGCAAGTACTGAGTCTCGAAAATCGTTTCACCAACATCGGCTCTCAATGACTCGTAATTGCCAAAACGTTCAGGCCACAAGAAGTCGCCTTTTTTGAGTCGTTTTATTTGACCCGAGATGGGAAACACGATTATCGTTTCGTGCTGGAAAATTGCAGGCAGCGTAATGAACACGTAACGAGCCGCAAGTTTGGGCTCGTTCATGATGTGACCCGCAATGTCGTTTGGCGCGAGTCTTTGCTGAATGTTCATGATGATGCACTTGTTGATGTCGTTGATACGAGAAGGCATCGTATTTTGGTAGTACGCCCAGGCATTACTCATCTCAGCTTGGTCTTTACGAGCTGTTTCTGCGTTTGTTAAGTCATCGTTGATGATAATGTCGCCGCCGTAACCGGTAAATGCGTTTCTGTTCATCGAATACATCTCAGCGCCTCGATTATCGACGAGCTGTCCTTTCGCATTTGTTACGAGCTCAATCTCAGGAAAGAGTTCGTGAAACTCTGCGGAATTGATAATTCGATGTCGCTTAGTGTTCATTTGTGTTGCAAGTCCGCCAGTGTGTGAAACAGATGCGGCTTTGATTGGAGCGGAAAGCCATAACCACGTCGGACCAAAGACGTTGAAAATCATCGATTTCGTATGTCTTGGAGGGACTATCAAGCATAAGTTTTGCTTGTTTTGACGAACGTCTAATATGTCAACGTCCGGTCCGACTTCAGGTATGACGATTTTTGGAGCATCGTAACCGACCCAACCTTTGCACATATACTGAAACACTTCGCAATAATACTGAATAAGCCAACCATCAACGAATTTTGATGGGTCTGCAACATGCCAGAAAGCTTTCACAAACTCGTAAAAGCTTTTGCGATATAGCGTTCTTCGCAATGCTTTTTCAATCAGGTCCATACTTGTGCCTTAATCTTTCTTCGGGAATTCGATAACTTTGTCGCCCTCTTCCGCAGGTTCTTCAGGCATGTTCGTGCCGAAAATACCGAATGCTCTGCAAAGCGTCGACACAACACTTGCGACATGAGCGTTCGACTGACACTCTTTGATAACGTCGCGCAACATTGCGTGTCGCTCTTCGAGCTGAGCTTTCTGATTGAGCGTGTTGTCGATGTCGTTCTTGAGCGAATGCGTAAAGCTTTCAAAATTCTTTGCTTTGTCGCTCTTGTTAACGAGCTCGATGAGTTCGTTCTGTTCTGCCGTGACCTTGTCGATGTGGGAGAGTGTTCTCTCCATTTCGTCTGCGGTCTCGATGAGCATGAATGTGAGGTCTTTTTCCATTTTGGGTTCTCCTTTTGATATAATTTACTTATGAATAAACGAGGTTCAGATTTGACTTCTGAGACACTTTGCTGCTTTTATTATTATTCCTATTAAAAGACTTGCAAAGTATCTCTGAGTTAATCTGGTGAACTCGTCTTATCAACGATTGATTGGTATGTAAACGAAACTTACGTTTTGACATTCTTTTTGTTCTCGTAGTATCTTTTTCTTGCTTCACTCATTTTTCGTTTTGTTTCTTCGCTATGATGCGTACCCGCACGATTATTTGAGTTATACACGCCTTTCATACGTTTACTACGAGCTTCACATACTTTGGCATCAAGCGTCCAAATGTTGACCGATGGGTCCTTTGTTGCCGATCGCACGTTTACGTTGACTTTCTTTATTTTGTTCTGCATTAGGACCTTGATATTTGTATGCTTCATTTTGTTTATGCGTACACCATTCAAGATTATCCGCCGCTGCATTCTTTTGATTGCAATCTTTATGATTGACTTCGGGTAAATTGTTCAGGTTTGGAATAAATGCAATTGCTACAAGCCTGTGTACAAGCCATTTTTTTATAACACGGATATGCAACAGCATGTCCTCGATACGTAAACGTAGGTTCAATTATTTCGTGTGTCAATGCGTTACGAAGTCTACCAAAATTTGAAACTTCGACGTTCTTTGCTATACTTGATGCCCAACATTCTGTCATAACTTACCTCGTTTAAGTGCTTCAATTAACTCGTTCTTTTTCATTGTGATAATTTTGTGAACACGATAATCATAAACAGAATACGAATATTTTGTCAAATCATCAATATCTACTATGGGTTGAGGTGAGCAGCGACAGTTCGGGTATTCACCCGCTCCTCCTACCATTCCGTCGAGCTCAGGTTTTGCGTGCTTCCAGAATACAATGACACCATTCATCTCTCTATGCGACTTACGTGTTCGTCTATCGTTCGATGCGAGCCAGATATACGCAACACTGCCGAGCTGTGTTGAGCGTTCTTCGAGAATTGCCGTTTGCAGCTTCGCAGTTTCAGTTCGAGCAATAAGAGCTGCGTTTTTGTGACCGTGCTTTTCGAGTTGCGTTCTGAATGAGTGACGACCAATCGAGCCTTTTGCGACTTGTTCGATAAGCGTCGAAGTGTATTTATGCTCGAGCACTTCAAGAAACTTGCTCGGTATCGATTTTATCATCGTGAAGTTGTGCTTTATCGCAGCGGTCATGTTGTTGTACTCATACTCTGTGAAAGATGTTTTGAGCGAGATGTGACCGCTTGCTCGAGCAGCTTCATAATACTTGCGCCAAACGCCTTTCGTTCCCGACAAACCTTGCTTGGCGAGCTCCTTCGAAAATTTCGCAGCAAAATCGTCGAATTGCTTCGACGATTGCAACTGCAACACTTTCTTCTTTACAGGCTTTCTGTCACCTCTCGAAAGAGATGCGAGCGTAGTGTTGGTGAAACACTTTTTGAAGAGCGTCCAGTAAATTTTGTTGATTTTGCGTTCGACTGCTTTTGTCATAGTATTTTCTTCACCTGCTTCATTTCGATAAACTCCTGTATGCGTTGATACGAACGACGAACGTAATAGTCATAGTCGATATGTTGCATCGCCGCATTTACAGCAGACTCGGACAAAATCTCCGTATTGTGAACGAACACATTGTCCGGAACATTTTGCAACGTACTTTTCGGAGCTCGACTGTCGGGTTTGTGCTTGTATATCGTCCAACGAACGTCGGGATTGTTGTATGCGAATGCTCGACACACACTTCCAAGACGTTCGACTGTCATCTCATTCGTGCATAAATCGAGCTTTTCGATATCAATCCAATCATACGTGTTTTTCTTGCAAATGAACTGAAACATACGAAGTTGACGCTTATGCATTTCAATTGTCTCTTCAGGCAAACGATTGTTCATGAAGTAGTCAACAACCGCATGCTCGATGATAATCGGCTCTTTTGCACGATACGAGTCTTCGTAGAACGGGTTCTCCCAAGCGTCGTAATGCTTGAAGACTTCGCCCAATGTTTTGATTTTGCCATCCGCGGTGCGATACACGTAATTGTTGACGTCTCGCTGATGAATGTCGTAAACTTTCTCAAGCTTCAACACAAAGCCCGTTCTGTTTTGCCACTCATCGATGATGGCTCGCATTTCAGCTTCTTCGACACCAGGCAGCGCTTTCGCAATGATGCCGTCTGTGTTGCTCTGAATGATAGTTGCCTTTCCATCAAGCTTTTCAAGCAAGTCGACTAAGAACATCTGGCCGACCATCGTAACGAGCGTTCCTCTATTCGGGTCATAAAACTTACAGTACGGATTTGTCATTGCGCCGAACACCGAGAGCAAAATCACCTTGTACACCCAACGTTTGTTCGGGTCGGTCTTTTTGAGCTTGAGTTGTTCGTGATACATGTACGTGTAGAACTCTTTGTACTCGTCAGGTATCGAACGAGGAAGCAAATCGTAGTTTATCATCACGAGATTGTAGTACCCAGAAACGTCGAAGTAATACGCCCAATCTGTGTGATACTTTTTAAGCGCTCCATGAATACCGCCTGCGCCAAGCTTATGCGGCGTTCCGCAAATGTCGAGCGCTAAGTTCTTGCCCTTACGAAAATCTTCGTTTAAGTAAAAGTCCAACACTTGCTGATTTTTCACCTGAAGTGTCGGATAGACTGTCGGAGGAACGTACCAATCTTCGATGCCGTCAATCTTTTCGGCATGAAGAACCATCTCTGCAACTTGCGTCCCCGTTGCATGCAATGCATCAAGCGGAAGTTTGAACTCGTTGATGATGTCAAGTCTCAACGTAAACTCTGACAAAGTGTTGTAGAAGTCGTCGAGCGTTTGGTCAAGGTCGTCCCTGTTGTATGACTCTGTCTTAGCCCTCTCTTCAGCTGTCAAAAGTCGAGGTGTGTTAAAATCGACTTCGGACGTCGAGATGTCCTTACCGACAGCACACTCAACCGTTTTTAAGCCAATCATGTGCTGAGACATTAAGTCATACCAATGCAACGTGATATCGAGATACGACTTACGAGAATGTTGAATGAGCTCGTCAGACTTCTTTTTGATGGCGGGCGAACTACGTCCACGAACAACTTCTTGCAAGATGTAGTTGTCGTAAAACGCATTGTTATGACCGACCCAGATGCTTTGCTTATTTGCTTCGTAAAACTTAATCATCTCTGCTAAATTCCACGTCTGAAACACCTCAGCATCATCGTCTCTCAAAACGATTGCTCCAAGAAGCGTATCGAATTTGAAGACCTCAAAGTCGAAAATGACAATGTTTCGTCTCATACTCCACTACTCCCAAGTCCATCGTTTCCACGTTCTGTTTGCTCAAAGTTCTCAACCAACTCAACACGTGCATTGAGTGCGTTGAACATCACAAGCGAGCACAAACGCTGTTCACGCTCGATGTGTTGTGTCTTGTTCGAGCAGTTTGTCACGATAACATGAAATTCACCCGTATAATCGGGGTCGATTATCGATGTCTGAATGACAAGTCCTTTTGCTGCAATCGAAGAACGAGGTACAAGCATTCCGGCAAAACCTTCAGGAATTGCGACGCCCAAGCCAAGTCCAATCGTTTTTGTTTCGAGCGGCTCAATGTCAAACGCCTCAGGCATGAACAAGTCTAAACCTACGTCAGGTAAATGCGACTTTGCCGGAGTCTTGACGTCCTCTCTAAATTTTTTGAACTTCATAGTCAGTTCTCCTTACTTATCTTATATTTATTATATCACAAATTGTTCGAAAAGTAAACTACTTTAAGCCACTTTTCGAACAATTTTGCAAATTATTTTATGAGATACTCGAACTCTTCTTTTGTGAGTCCATCGTATTCTTTGTATGATGTGAACGGGTCGACGTAACCTCGATGACAGTTGTTGACTTTTTGAGGCGTTTCCCATGACTCGCCATACCAAATGCTCAACACTTGCTCCATCATGTACGGCACAGGCACCATCATGCCTTCAAACGGCATTGCAGCTGTCTTTTCGTACCACGACTTTTTCAAGATGATGAGCTCTCGGTCGTATCGCCAAAACACCATATTTGCGATGTGTTCCGAACGTTCATTTCGTTCATGAATGTCTTTCAAAACCGAATTGAGCATGTCCCAGTAATAGCCAGGAACTCGAGGTTCGACATCTTGTCCCGTATGCTTTGCGACGGTCTTGACGAAACCTGTGACATCTTCACGAACTTGCAACAACTCAGGCACATTGTCAAGCGGAAAGATATCGAGAAACATGCCTTTGTTGTGCGAGCCTCGATATTCTCGTTCAGTCAATGCAGTCGTGAATTTGTCACGAAGTTTTGCATGAACTTCAAAACAGTTGTCTGTTCTCGCAGTCTGAAAGAAGTAAGCTGCGCCAAAGATTTGCGGGTCTCGTTCTGCAATGTTGAGCAATCTTGTGTAGTCTTCACGAGGCATTGTAACGTCAACGTCGTCGTCCCACGGTATCATGTGACCGTCTCGAACTGTTCCGAGCAATGTTCCGCCGTCGACCCACCATTTGAGATTGTACTTTGCGCAAACGTCCGCGAACGCTTTAAGCAATCCCACACAAACTTGTTTGACTTGCTCAAGTCGCATTTCGATTGGCATCTGTTTTTTGAGTAACTCAATCTTCTGTCGTATCATTTTCGGCCTCCTCGTCTATGTTGAGTTTTGCATTGTGTCGTTTTAATTCAATAAAGAACGAAATCACAATGCATATCATGATGAACGTCAGCAAAAACGCACCGATTATCGACATCGACTGAAGCAAATGATTTGTGCCATCTAAGAATATGAGTGCAATCGGCAACACTAAGAATAACAGCGCCCAGTAAATCTTTACTGGCTTTGACGGCGATGCGTCAATGTCAAGCTTTTTGTACGAGAATGAACTCACAACATCTGTCAAAGCATCGAATGTCGAAGCGTAAAGTCCGAACATTGTGAGCAGGAGCAAAGGAAGTGCAATGTACCAGAAGCCCGAACCTTTCGAACAAATCAACTCGATGATGCATTGTGCAGGTGATGCGCCAGATGCAATCATTCCTGCAAAGTCAAAACCCGATGCTTGAGCACTCATTCCGAAACCACCGAAAATCGTAAAGCTTGCAAACGTTCCAAGCAAACCTGCTGTACCGCCTTGTAATAACACTTGCTTGATTGTGCGACCTTTCGAGATTTTCGCAATGAAGAACGGTGTCGCAACACACCAAGCAATCCAGTACGCCCAGTAGAACACCGTCCAGTCTTGCACAAATCCACCCGATGCACGAGCAGGGTCTGTCCAAGTTGCCATGCTGAAGAAGTTTATGAACATGTTTCCGATGCCCTGAATACCATTCTCAAGAATGAATAATGGGTTGCCCATAATGAAGAACAATGCCAAGAGCAATGAGAACAAAATCGTTGTTATCTTTGCGACAATCGAGATACCTTTATGCCCGACCAACACTGCGGCTGTGTAGATGATTGCGATGATGCAAAGTATTACGACTGAGATTACTGGCGATGATGCAATGCCGAAAAGTTTGCAGACAATAGCAGTCATAAGTGGTGTTGTTACACTAAACGTCGTCGATGTTCCAAGCAACAGTCCAACTACTGCTATAACGTTTGTTGTCGATTTGAGTCCGTTCACAAGTTTCGGTCGACCTGTTTTCTCGAAAAGCGGAAGACACATTTGACCCATGCCCTGTGCATCACGTTTTTTGCGAGTGAAGAACATAAATGCGTATATAACAGCCAACACAAGATAGAACGCCCAAGGAATGAGTCCCCAATGAAAGTACGTGTAAGTCGATGAGTTGAGTATCTGGTCTGTCGAACCTGCGCCTGTAAGTGCATTGCTCGAGTTGAAGTAATACGTCCACTCATGCATCGCATAGAACAAAATGTCCGCAGCCATTGTTGATGTGAAAATCAAAATGCCATACGTTCCGAGCTTCATCGGCTTGTCTGTCTCTTTACCAAGACGAATTTTGCCGACCTTTGAGAATGCGAAATAGAGCAAAAGCAAAAATGCCGCAAGCCCGAACAGCAAATAGTACCAGCCGAACTTGTCTCCAAGAAACGTACGTACAGCCATAATGACAGTCTCGGCTTGTGTTACGAAGATTGTGATGAGCACTCCCAGCACAATCACGATTATCGCTGGAATGAACAAGATTGTCTTGTCAAACTTGGCGAACTTTTCACGAATTTTCTTCATTGTTTGTCTCCTTATTTGCTTGCTCATAGTCAAGCGTTGTGTCGATTTCAAGCAATGCAGGTTTGTCTGCAACGTATGCACAAAGGTCGAATTTATCGTCATACAACACACAAGGTATGTTGTCAATATAACATTGCATATTCTTACCGTCTTTTGTCGCTTCCTTTGCGAGTTCATAAAGTTTTGCCATGTCCATAGGCATCCAGAACGATAATGAACGTAAGATATAACCAGATTTGCACGAACCGTCTGTTATGACACGATGAATTTTACGTCTTGCTGCGCCAGAGATGTTTGCGACCCACTCTTTTGCGCAACGTTCAGCATCTTCGCAATATTCGAGATAATACCCAGAACGTTCGATTTTCGTTTCGATTACACTGTCATCTTCGATGTATAAGTCTGCATCGAGCATAACTGTACTATACGACTTTGAATAACGAGAAAGTCCTTCATAGCCCTTAATGAACGAGATGATGTTGTTCGTACAAAACCACTTTTTGTTATATACGAGCGTAATGCCATACTTTTCATTCAAATAGTCGAACTTCCAGTATTTATAGCCGACAACAACATAGATATCGTCTATGCCTTTTGCCTGAAGCTGTTCAATGAGACGTTCAATCAACACTTCGCCTCGTACTTTGCATAAAGGCTTGGGCTGTTCGTCAGTCAGGTTTTCAAGTCGTTTACCACGACCTGCCGCAAGAATTATTGCGGACTTGATTTCATGTACCATTTAAGGTCCTCCTTATATTTATCTTAGTTCTATTATATCACAATTTTTCTCGAAAGTAAACTACTTTGATACAACTTTTCAAAAATATTTTCAAGAACTTGAATGAAGAAATAGCAAAAGCCCGAGCTTGTCGGGCAATTGCATCATTCTTTGTTTTTGATGTATCGTAGCACAATGTCCGAGTATTTGTCGGCGTACTCAAATTGATTGTTCGTGTAGTCGCCGTATGTCACGCCACAATTTTGCTTGTAAATGCACCAGTTATACCAGAGCATTCCTGCAAGAGCGGCGTACCCGTAAATCTTATGTCGAGTATCGTTGTCGATGTCTTTGCAAAAGTAGTTGCTCATGATTGTGTTGAACTGTTCCGTACTGTAGTTGCAATACGTCGCCCACATTGCAATGTCAACATGCGGGTCTTGCAAACCTGCATACTCCCAATCGATAAGCGTTGGTATTCCAGAGCTGCCTGCAAAAACCGCATTGTCTGGGTTTGCATCGATTTGACATAAACAACACTTGCGAGGCTGTCGTTCAATCCAAGCTGCGATTTGCAGGCATCGATTGTACACCTCTTCGTACTTTTGACGAGGAGTGTGATTGCGAATTTTTGCAAGTTCGCGGTATCTATCGATGTTGGCGGTCAACGAGAAGTACTCGACGTTCGGTCTAAGCTCAAGCTCGTGAAACTCACGAAGCTTTGTCATGCACGCCATAACGTCGGTTGATTTGTTCGGGTCGCAATTACGAGGGTTTGTGATGTACTTCGTAATTTTCATGCCATCAGGCGAGATGAAAACTGTGAGATTGTCGTACTTGAGATTATGCAAAAAGTTGTAAACACGATATTCTTGCGAACGATTGATGAGCTCTTTCGAACCTTTGCCGGGAAGTCGAACTATGTACTTTTTTGACTTTACGTCAATCAAAATACTCGAATTCGTCATACCTCCTGCAGCATCGTCACATATACGAATATCTTCGGGTAAACACCAAAGTATACTTGATATGAGCTCGTATTGTGATTTAGTAAACGTAGGCATTGTGATGTTCTCCTGTTTATCTGGCTTAACTTCTGAGACACTTTAATGAGGGTGTAATAGGAATATTTAGACCTCGCATTAAGTGTCTCAGAAGTAAACCTGTGACTTAGTTTTGATTGTTCAGATACTCAAGATGTGTCTTGATTTCGTCGGCAATCGCATACGGCGTGTACTCCGAAGTGTTGAACACGAGTATATGATTTTCCGGAACGTCGAAACGTTCTTTGAGCTCATAAAGCGCAAGCTTAAATGCTTGAGTCATCTCTTCGTATGTGAAGCCCGTGTTCGGTTCGTTCGTGAGTTTGCAACGAATTTCCCAATCATGTTTGTTGACTTCGAGCAACACAAAGAGCGTGTTCTTTGCATAATTTGCGCCGTCCCATTCGATGTTCCGTTTGTAAAGCTTTGCATACGCGATTTGCGAAATCAAACCGCGTGCTCTGCACAAATACTTTCCGGGCTCGAGATAAAACACATACGGTCTAACCGAGTCTTTGCCGCATTTGTCGATGCCGTCAAGTTCGATGTTGAAGACTTTAAGTTTCATTGAAAATGCCCGCCTTCCAACGTTCAATCATCTCTTTTTCGCCCGGGAATAAGAGCTCGAATTCTTCGTTGTCATACATACGCATGAGTTCGGCATACCAAGCACTCTTTTTGAAGTCACATGTGCAATTCACGGTTGCTGCTGTAACTTCTTCGTTTGCATCGTTGAAGCGCATAAACGAGTTGCCGAACACTTTGTCGGTGTTCATGCCTTTTTTCTGTTTTGCGCCCTGACAGTCGCAGCCGGCAAGAATGTCCTTGTAGAACAAATACGTGAGTTCGTCGATGTCGCCGCTTTCGTAATCTTCTTCGAGTTGTTCGAGCATTCTGTGAAGACACAATCTGTAGACAAGATTGATTTCGTCACTCAGATTATTCTCACAACGCATACCGAACGAGCCACAAAATGTGTTGATGTCGACGACATACACAAACGATGTGGTCTGTCCATGAATGAGCATGTAACGAGCGTCCTGATACGGAATGCCCATGTCGACGAGCTTGTTGTAAAAGTTTTGCGAGGCTTCGCAAAGTTCGATAGCCTCTTTGCGCAAATTTTCGTCCTGCCAGATGTTGAGTGGAATGATTACGTTGTGCCCAACAGGCTGCGGCATCTGAGATTCGACGTTAAACGCCGCTTTGCGTTGACGTGTGATTTGCGCAAGACAAACACGAGATACATTCTCAATTCTGAACGTCATAAGCGCCTGTTCACGAGGCATGGGCAACGCTTTGAATGCGATGATGTTGCGAATTGCTTCACGAACACGTTTGTCGTTTACGTCGTATTCGACGTCTTGCAATTCACGCCACGTCATTCTGTAGCAGTTCCACGCATGTCTTGCGATATTTTTGTCATAGTCGACAATGCTTACGTCGACGTCCGAGTAGCCTGCCGAATAAGGTGCGAGATTTTTCATTTTTTCATGACCTCCTTAAGTCTTTGCTCGATTGTTTTGAGACGTTCAAGCGTTTCGTCTTTGATTGTTTCGAATGTTACGTTGCCGAGTTCAATTTCGTTATACGCATATTGCAACACAGACATTGCGTCTGCGTACTTTACGATGAGATTTACTGCATTTTCGCTTTCATCGTTCATCAGCTTTGCAAGTTCCGGAAAATGCTTTTCAAAGTACTTGTCTTCATAAACTTTGAGCAATGGATAGAGATTGAGTGCGACCTTTACATCGTATGTGATATCGTTGAGTTCCGTTTCAGGCATATCGTGCAACAACGATTTGAGAATACATGCAAGCATCGACTCATTATCGAGTTCAAATCGTTTGCACAATTCGAGTGTAATGAGCGTCGTAAAAAATGAATGCTCCGCGACGCTCTCATCTTTCAGTCGTGTTCTGTGATTGTACCTCGTAATGTTCTTGAGCTTGTACATTTCGAGGAGCTTTTCTTTGCTAAAGAATAATTCGTCCATCATTCCACCAGCCCATCGAAAGAGTGTATCTGCTTGAACACGTAAGAGTCTTTATCGACGAGCAAATTTTCAAGCTCATCGATATCTCTTGCAACTCTGCCCGTTTTAGCGAGCATCAAATTGAACGGCTTATCGCCGAGTGTTTCGCAGTAGTAAATTACGGGCTTTTGCTTTGCGTACGCATAACCGCATTCCCAAAGCGTGCCCATGTCTTTGTAGTCGGTGATTGCAACGACCAAGTCCGCCTCGTCAATCGCCTTGCAGTTGTTGAGCAAGACCTGAGTCATGTGGTCGGTCTCTTTACCGACTTTGAAGTCTCCACCAGCGGTTCTGGGATTGAAGACCTCGAGATTTTTATGACGTTCAAGGAAGTTTCCTACGCGAGTATGTTCTTCTTCCTGAGCCGGACTGAACCAGCCACCTGCAAAATAGATTTTCATTTTGTCTCCTCCTTATTGAAAATGCCTGCCTTATAAAGTGCAAACACAGCCATCACAACACAAGCTATTGTGATAATGAGAAACACGACACCGAATATCGTGCTTGTCGAAATCGCGGACTCGAGTGCGACATGATTTGTTTGATACTCATACGTCCCTTTTACGAGTGCGTCAAGCTGACTCACTTTCGAGGCACGAATGACGAAACAAACGATTGTTACGATGAGTCCGATGAGTCCACTGATGCCGAACATCGAGCCAATCTTCAACCGTTTTTTCTGCTCTTGATTGAATTCTTTCATGATTTTGTTCTCCTTTTATCTTAAATGCGAATACATGTACTTGAGGTACCTGTAGTCATTGTTCATCCACTTTCGCAAGTGGTCTTCGTCTTTGCTCTGAAAATACGGCGATGTTTCGAATAACTGTCTTATCATATCTTCGTCCGTCGTCACGTTCTCGTAAAGCATTGCAACGATTTGATAATCTCGTTCGCTCTCATCTCGTCCTGCACCCGGAGCTTTCGAGAACCACAAAGACTGGAATTTTGAGTTTGTAATATAGAGTCGAGCAGTTTTATTGATCGCCTCCTCAAAGTCGATGTTGTCATCTGCTACAAGCGATTGGGTTTGAGGCTTTGGCGGGCGAACCATAAAGCGTTCGAGGAATTGATTGAGCGCAACATCTGTGCCTGCAGTGTGTTGTATCGGATTGTCGCTTATGTAACGACCGGTTACAGTCACAAATCGATTTGACTTTGACGGCTGATAGTATTCAATGTCGACCTTCGAATTTTTGATGTAGTATGTGTCAGTGTAATTCTCAATCAAATCATGCAAGAAAAGTACTCGCATTCCTTTGCCCGAAAAGCTAAACTCACAATACGCCACATCTTCGAATAAGTCCAACACTTCACGTCCTCGTTCATCGATTGTGTCAAAATTGAACGGTTCTGCAAAGCATCTATCAACGTCTATCGCACACACTTTACTTGCTTGAATTGAGATGCCGATGCCGACAATTCTTTTTCGAGTCAACATCGGCGACTCCATCAATTCCTCAAGCTTTACAAAGTCTGTCACGACGTCAGTTCTTGCTTCGAAACCGTCCGGTTTGTATGGAATTTTCGAACGGTTTACGAAGCAATACCTGAAGTCGTAGTTAACGAGCTCACAATTGACTATCGACTCTAATGTATCGATAGCACTCATGCGTTACACCTTCAATCCGAGCTTTGCCGCGGCTGCCCAGCTGACGAAGTTGACCCATGCACTTTCGGTGCCGTCGTCTTTCGTCGAAACGTCGTTGTGCACGTAGATGTTCATGCCGATAAGAACCTCGAGCGCGTCTTCGATGAGTTCGGAGTTCGTAAAGTACTCCTTCGTCAGAAGAGGAACGCCGGGTTCGTCGCCCTCGAATTTGAGCATGTCCGCAACAAAGCGCCGTACGGAGTTCTCGTCGCTGAACGGGAAGTACTTGAAAATCGTGCGATTTTTCGTACCCTTGAGCGTAACCGGCGTCGGTCTCGATTTTGCGTCGAACGTAAAGTCCGTGCCATCTTCGACGACTTTGAGCTGGAATGCGACCATAAGCTTTCCGCTCGATTTGCTCGGTTTGAGCTCCGCTTTCTTGACTTCACAGAGATAATACCCGTTTTTGAGTTGCGCGAAGCCCGAACTTTCGGCGCTTACATCTTTAATGTCGGATGCGCCGAGCAGTTCGTCGAGTTGATTGAACAGGTTCTTCATGTCTTTTTCGTTGTTTGCCATTTTGAGTTCTCCTTATTTTTTCGCCTTCATTGCGGCTAATTTTGCTTTGATTGCTGCAAGCTTGTCGTCCGGCTGAACCGTGACTGTTTCCTGTGCAGGCTCTGCAGCGGGAGTCTGAGGAATGTTGTTGTCTTCGTAAGGTGCGTCTTCACTCACCTTTACTTCAACATCGGGCTGAGTTGTGACATCGCACGTAGCGACAGGCGTTTCCTGTTTCGGTGCAGGCTGAGGTTCTGCAACAGGTGCAGTTTGTGTTGCGTTGTCGAGGTTTGCTTTTTTCGCCTTAAGCGCCGCAAGCTTTGCTTTCATATCGAGCGGTGCTGCGGTTTCGGGCGCGGAAGTTTCTTCGGGTTTTGTTTCTTCGACAGGTGCGGGAGTGGGTGCAGGTTCTGCTTTCGCAGGTTTCTGTTTTGCCTGAGCAGGTGCGGAAGTTTTTGTCGGTGCCGGAATGTCGAGATTGAGTTTGATTGCTTTCGCAAATTCATCAAAATCAAGCGGAATATCATGAGGAATTGCGTTTTCGTCGACTCCTCTGATAATTCCGAACTCGTTTTCTTTCGGAACGAGCGAGAGGAAGCGTTTTTTCGTGATTTTTCCGTCGGGCTCTTCTTCCGCTGCCGTATAACATCTCAGGCAGTAACGAACTCTGCCTTCAATCATGTCGAGCACTTTGTCCGGAATACGCGAACTGGGCGCATAACGAGTATGCTCAACACCGCGGCGGTCTTTCGTTGTGAACGTAATGCCGTGGCAGATGAGAATGACGTGCTTGTCCATCGAAAGCAGCTTCGAGATGGTGATAAAAAACTCATTCCTCGTTGCGTCGTACGCTTTGCCGTAACCAACGTCAGAGACATGCTCGATTTTGTTACGAACGCAGTACTCCTGCTCGCACCATTTGAAGCCGTCCTCGAGCAAGTCAACCACAACAGTTTCGTAACCGTCAAAGTTGGACTCAAGAACGTCCTTCATGTCGGCCCAGGACGATACATTTTTGTGTGCGTTCGGGTCTGCGCCGAACTCGTCCAGCCATTCATAGTTCCCGTCTGTGCAGACGAAGAACGGTTTCGGCGCTTTCAAGGCAAACACAGACTTGCCTACGCCGGGCTCTCCGTAGAGAAGCATCTTGATACGTTTCATATAAGTTCTCCTTCATCTTATTATTTGTTGAGTAATGTCAACACATGCTCTTCGTCTATCGGCTGATAGGTGATGCGCAAGATGTTGAGCGCGTTTTGGATGTCCGTCAATGAATACTTTTTGAGAGTATCATCGGCTTGAAAGCGTTCGAACATTTCGATTGCAACGACGTTGTATGTGATTTTGCGAACGCGCTTGATGTTGATGCTGAACTTTTCGTTCTTCGGATGATACGTGATACGAGCTCTATTCGTACACCGAACGCACACATTGTCGCCGTCAATCCAAAATTCGTACTTCGCGTTCATGAACGAAAGTTCGTCTTTGCTCAAAGCTCGACAGTTATTCGCCAGCGGAAGCTTCGGTTTCGGTTTCCGTGCCATCGTTTTCTACCTCCTTTTCTTGATTGAACGAGTACAACGGATTGTCGTACTTTTCGTTGACATTCACGCAGCCGAACGCCTTAACGACCTTTTGCTTCATATTAAGCGTCTTGAGATAAAGCAAAATCAAGTCGTCGTCGATGTAGTATTGCGAACGAAGATATTCAACGAATCGCATGAGTGTTGTTTCATCCGCGATTTTGTCCTTAAAATACTCGATGTACAAGGGTTCGAACAATGAATATTTATTCAAAACTTTTGCATAATCTGCATCGGCACATCTCATATCGAGTTCAATGCAATCACGCTTGTCACTGAATAATTTTTCATCTTCGTCCCAGACAAAATCGGTGATAGCGTACAACACGTACGCATTTGGCGTGTGATAGAATATATCGTAGAAGTCCGACTTGCCGTACGACGTCTTTGCGTTTGAGAAGTTGATGAAGAACAATTTGTTATCGACGATTGTCTGAGCCGCATCCGCCATAACCGATAAGTTCTCGATGTACGAGTTGAGCAAACGTTCGTCAATGTCTTTCTTCGGAAACTCGTGATAGTTCACGTAATTCTCCGTATTGATTTCGTACTCGAACTTCATTCGATTGAAGAACTCGGACTCGTTCTCCATTTTCTTTTGACGTATCGCCGTCTTCTTGATGTTGATGATGCCGACCTTTACGACCGGAACGTCCGGAAACTCGGACTGCAACATGAAGATGTAGCGATAAATCTGGTCAAGATAACCGTCCCAGTCAGGTTCGTACGTCGATGTTTTGTAGTCGATTACGACGAACCCTTTGTTTGTGAGCAACAACAGGTCGACTATGCCCACAAAATCGTGATGGTCCTGATTTTGCAAGAACGACTTGAGCTTGCCTGTTACGTAAAGCTCATGTGTTTCGTCTTCCAAAACGAGCTTTTCGTCCGGATTATCGGGGTCGACAAGAATTTGTTCGAATATCTCGTCTTTGTGCTTGAGATACCCGTACACCATCGCCTCCGATAAGAGCTGCTCTCTTGTGTATGTGTCGCCCTGCTTGAAGGTGCCTTGCTCTTTGAAGTACGAGCTTAAGTCGCATGTATTGTGTTCGATGCCCCAATGGACTGCCGAACCGATACTCAAAGCAGGCTTTTCGACTTTCGTCCAAATACCAAGCTCATAAGTAAGCCGATAGCTCATAGGACAAGACATTATCTTTGCGAGTTTTGAGTGTGAAAGTTTCATACGATTTGCACCACGCCTTCAAGCTCGAGTTCGTCGATTGTCTTCCAGTTTGTCGAAATACAAAGCTCCTCGTCGTCATGATAATCAACAACGAACTTCACAGTCTTGTTTTCATCGAACCTCGAACGAATATTCATTTTTGCGAAGTATTCGTTGATGAACGCAACACAAGACTTGCTGTCGCCTTCAAAGAGCTCAAGCTCGTTGATGTCGGCGCCCTCTTGAACGCCTGCTGCGATTTTGAGAGTACGAGAACGGCTTGTCGCGGAACTTGTAGTCTTTTCTTTCTTTTCTTTGGGCTGAAACGCAGTATTGATTTGCACCTCGGAGAAAAGCTTTTCGGTCCTGACGAACTTGCCGTCCTTTTGTTTCTGCCACCAGGTTACGTCGTTTGTGTCGACGATAAGCGCCGCATCTTCGCAAGCAAACGAACATATATCATTCGGTTTGCTCTCAAAAATCTCGACAAGCTCTTTTGTTTCAAGCAACGCTCTGAGCTGATTGTAGGGAACGCACTCATCGATATCATCGACGACGATATGTACGAGTTCGTTCTCCGTTTTGATGTACGAACAGAATTCGTTGAAACGCTTTTGCGTGAACTTACCGCCCGTAGCATCAATCGTGTAGATGTCTGCCATTTGTATGGTCCTCCTTGTTTTATCTTGATTATATTATATCATATCTGAAACGAAAAGTAAACTACTTTTGAGTACTTTTTTCAAAAAATTTTTCGGAAAGTTACTAAATTTTTGAGATGACAAAGCCGAGTATCTCGACTTGAAAATACTCGGCTTAGTGAGAGGGTGTAATTACGACATAGTCGATTGCTTCAGTTCTAATCAACACAGGCCCGTACTTAACGAACATCTTTGCGGTTGCGTTTGCGTTGAAGTTATTCACTTCATCTTGCGTCAAGCCGTCGAGTTCTATCGGGCGTCTGCGTCGATGCAAATAAATTTTGAGAGTGAAAAATTGTGATGCTTGAACTTTCATATCGTTCGTCTCCGTGTTGGCCATGATTATTTGCTCCTACGTTTAGTGATAAGCTTGTGCGTTTTTTCGTCACGTATGAGACGACCGTCGGCAAGACGAGCAAAGAACTCCGTTTTGCTTTCAGGCTTGTACGCCTTTCGCCCGGTATCTTTGCACCAAGTTTTGAAGTCGTTTTCTGTTACGCCGGCGATTTTGTAAATTTGCTTGTTCATTTAGTGCCTCCTTTATTTGTATTGCTCGTTAAGCAGAGCAAGTGCTTCATCTGCAGGAAGAGACTCAATGTATGCAGCCTCTTCAGGTGTAAGAACCGGTTCAGAATTCTGAATTCGCATCGTATTTGTCGCAGTTACGATGTCACGATTTGGCGGAGTCGAAGGTTTGCTTTGTTCGAGCAATGCTTTAATTGCACCCACGCTCAAATCTTTGACAAGAATATTCACATCACGCATCATCAACACAGACGGGTCGCCCATCGATGCGAGCTTCATTTGATTGAGCTCAATAAGCATGCGTATTACTGCGAGCTTATCGCGAGTCGATAATCTGTCGGCGGCAGGAATTTCGCTGTCCTCAATGAGCGATGTGAGATAACCGCCTATCTCGTTAAGTGACATCATCTTTTTCGAGAACTGACGATGATACAATGCACGAGAGATGCGTCTAATCTCTTGTTGAACAGGAAATGACGTGAAAATCTCAAGTGCTTCATCATTTTCAATGTGACAGAATACTGCAGCTGTCGCAATGTTGCGATGTTCAATGTAATGCCTGACGAACTCTTTTGTCTTGACGGGTAAATTATATTTGTTGAGCGGGTCAACAACAAGAGAGAAGTCAGGGTTCGTTTCAAGCTCTTGCTTATATGCAAGCTCGATTTGATTGACATTGTCTTGAGCAATTTGTAAAGCACGTTCTTGTGCTGCGAGTTCTTGCTGTTTTTTCTTGACAGGTGTACGAGCCATGACAACCTCCTTTACTCAAATATATGTTCGTCTCTCCGAACAGTCACTTGTCTTTGCAGGTCGTCAATCCATTTTCTCTGGCGAAAATGCTGATACAAAAGGTCAGGCTCCCAAATTGCCAGCATTCTTATTCTTAGAGACTCTTGGCATTGACGTATTCTCATACTAATCACGCCTCATCTCACGGGGATGGAGCTTCAGACAGGAGTTGAACCTGCAACCTGATGATTACAAATCACCTGCTCTGCCATTGAGCCACTGAAGCACGTGTCCATAGCCATTATAATTAGCGTTCCTTCTAATCAGCGGACGGACTCGAACCGTCTGGACAATGGCTGCCGAGATACGATTTGAACGTATGTGTGATGGAGTCAAAGTCCAATGCCTTAACCACTTGGCGACTCGGCAATATTTTATCTTGATTATATTATATCACATTTTTTCTCAAATGTAAACTCTTTTGGGTACATTTTGAGAAAAAATTTTGAAGCAATTTTAAGATTTGTGAATGTATCAAGAATTATTCTAAGGTATATCAGAGAAAACAACTTGTGAGATAATAAGAATATTAAATAAGAGCTGCAAGATGTCTCAGAGTTAATCTGGTGAACTCACGTGTACACGTGCGTATACGCGTATATATTATATAGTACACGTGAGTTATTCCAGACCATAACTCCTGAAAATCTTTCGAACGACAAACCAGAGATTATTCGCCTCGTCATTTGAGAGTTTGCATTGAGGTGACACAAGATATTGAGCGAACTCTGTCTGAATATCGACCAACATCAGCTGGAGCTCATGCGGGATGCTCTTTGGATTTGACTTAATAAACTGCTCACGCAAGTCAGGCTCAGTTTGAGCAGGAGCATCTGGCTCAGGCTTGTGTTGGTCGAGGTCTTTCAGATGTATTGCCGTAGGATGAGACTTTTGCATGGCGCTCAAAACAAATTCTTAATGTCGAGCTCTTTACGAGATGCGAGATAATCGCACATGTGAACGAAATGCTGCAACGGGTCGGAAGGAACGGGAAGTGTTACGCCGGGCGAGTAAGATGAAGTGTTCCACTGACCCATGTGCGACTCGATACCTCGAGCGATAGTGTTGAGAATGAGTTGAATGTTCTTCGCCATGTCGTCAACACTAAGGAAATGCTCGTCGAAATTGAAGTGCGTTCTCACAGCTTCTGCGGCAAGAACAGGATGGTCAAAGCGAGTGTATTGCGACTTTGCTTCGTCGGAGATGCCGGACTTGCGTGTATCGTGCATAATGAGTGCAGCGATCGCACAGTCGAGTTCGTATTCAGAAAGCTGTAACGGATTGGGCGTGCGTAAAATGTTTGCAAACAAGCACGCAGCTTTCGTATGACGAACGAGTCCGCCTTGACCGAGTGCATAGTCAGGGTGATATTTACCCGTAGACGATGCAGGAATGTCGAAGAAGTAGCTCGGAATTGCGCCGATGAGCTCTTCTGTAAGAGTACGAATTTCGAGGTCTTCGATGTACGAAAGCTCGCGTTTAAATACAGCGACTTTCTGTTCTGCTGTAAGAACAGGACAAGAGTTGGGTTGCATAGATTTATCTCCTTTGATGTTGATTTATGCTTTGAATTTGTCAAGCTGAACATTCGCCTCATGCAAAAGCTTTAAGGCGAAATCGTCGGGATAGCCTTCGAGATAGACGACTCGTTTTATGCCAGCGTTTATGATTTGCTTAGCACATATCGAGCAAGGCTGATGTGTACAGTACAGAGTCGAATCGTCAACGCTGATGCCGAGCTTTGAAGCTTGCAGTAATGCGTTCTGTTCAGCGTGTATCGCAAAACAGACCTCTTGTCGAGTACCGGACTCAATGTGAGCGAGTTCACGCAGACATTGATTTTTCTCTGCACAAGACTCAATGCCTGATGGTGCGCCGTTATAGCCGGTCGTGAGAATGCGTTTGTCTTTCACAATCACAGCACCGACTTGACGTCCAGGACGAATGCAACTCGACCAAGTCGCAATCTCTTGTGTAACGCGTATAAAACGAGCATCCCAACGACGTTGTTGAGCGAGTTCTTGACGCATTTTTTCAAGATGTTCGAACATGTTTTGACCTCCTTTTAGTCTAACGGACCATCGTCGTATGTGCAATAGTAAAGCGGGTCGCCGATGTTCCAAATATTGCATTGTTTGCATCTATGCAAATAGAGCTCGTTCTGCATGCGAGAATATAAGTTATAGGGCAGATAGCGTTCTGCAGATTTGAGCCAATCGTAAAGCGTCGATTTGGGAACCTGATAATAACTCGCAAGCTCGCGTACATTACGATGTGTTTTGAGCATGTTCAACACTATGCGTTCGAGCGTATGCTCACGTCGAGTGTGATACTCGTAATGCATGCGAGACTTGTGAGCGTTCGCGTTCATAATCATGCCTCACATCGTTTGAACGAGTGCAATGAGCTTGTCTGAGAGTTGTGCAACGAGCAATGCGCATGTGCTGAAGTACTCGTTTACATCGAAAGGCGTGCTGTGAAGTGTAGTTTCGATTTTGTAAAGCAAGTCGTTCAACTCACTTGCAGATGCGGGCATATAGCGCTTTCTTTCAGAACGCTCTTTATTGAGAGCAACGAACTCTTTATCGATGAGCATCTGCTTCATGTCCAATACAAATGCGTTGAGAATTGCGTCGTGCTTGTCACGCAGAATTTGCTTGTCGAGCTTGGCTTGAGTGTTCAAGCTGAGCGCACACATCTTGTGGGGTACGAATGTTTTCATATTTGAAGTCTCCTTTCATTTATCTTGATTATATTATATCACATTTTTCATCAAAAGTAAACTACTTTGAGTAACCTTTTGAAAAATTTTTGAAAAAAAGTTTTGGATGCGAATGAGTGGGTAGAATGAGTGAGAGTGAGAGTTATGCGAGCGGACAAAGTCCAGTCTCTTTGCAAGACTCTTGAGCAGCAGTGTCACAACAATGCTCGCACCAACCTGCTGCTTGTGAGTACTCGTTTAAGGGTTCGTCTGGGTCAGCATGACATTTGGGACAGTATGCATATCGAGCACGTCTAACATACACATGACCGCAATATACACAAGTGATTTTGTTCTCAGTCATAATATTACTTCCTTATTTGATGATTTGCAATTTGCCTTTTTTGAATGTGCAATGAATACAAGCAACATTTGCACCCATTCTTGAAATACAATTCGTACCATAAATTTTTTGCAAGTTTCGATTAAACATACTTTGTGAAGTGCTAATGTCAAGAAAGTTTTTTAAGAACGGCAAACTTATGAATAATTCGTCAATGTCTTCGATATAATCTGAACCACAATAAACGTCTTCATTCAATTCATCAATGTGTTTCGATGCATTTACAAGAGACTCAAACGACCCAAAAATTTGAACGTCGTTTTCATCGACAATACTATAAATAATATTGCGTCTTGTTGAAGCGGAGAATATTGCTATTTTGCCGACATTCATGTTTTCTTTGCTTGCTCTGCACCAAGAAAGCATGTGTTCGCATTTGATTTTTTCAACGACTTTTTTCAAATCGTGGTCGATATCGGCATATTCGGCGTTCCATTCATTATGTGTAAATTCAAATACGTTCTCAAAATTGTTTGTCGCAGATTTGATGCCATACATAGCAAGATATACGAAAATAGTAGTATTGAGCTGGTCGTTTTTAAGTTCACGCAAGTCTTGTGAAAATGAAGCGTCATAATAATCTCCGTTTTTCAAGAACTCTTTTTTCGAGTCCCAAGTGTAAAATATCTCGAACATGTTAATACGTCTAAGGAAGCCATTCGTTGTATCTGAGAATTTTACCTCTTGTTTGTCATTGCCTGCAAATACAAATTTACAATTCACGATGCCCGAATATTTTGCGATATTTTTGTGTTCGATCGTTTGGTCAGGAGAACCTGTAAGTGATTTAATGTTTTTAGACTCACGATATGTCTTTGCACATGTCTCCAAAAATATATTGTGCGCATGACCTTCAAGTGTACCTGTGATAAATCTATCTTGCTCAATCGCATCCAAATCATTCGCAGACGGTTTAGGTATAACATGAGGCGTAAAACAACCGTCGAATAACGAGTTTTTACCGTTTTGTCCTGCACCGATTAGCATGACGAAGTGTTGTGAAAAAGAATTCAGACAAGTATACCCTAAAATTTGACACATGTGCTCAAAACGATTGATGTCAAATTTATGGTCTGACGTATGACTCATATTATATACAAGTTCGAAGCAATAATTGCGCTGGACATCATTAAGCTCACGCAACACTTGCACGAAATCTTCAAGCGAAATATCTGTGAGTGAAAAATCGAGAGGCTCAAAATTATAATTGATGTACCAACGAACAAAATAATTTTTGTCGTATTCTACAAGCGTTGCGCCTGTCGACAATTGTAATTTGTCATATTTGAACAGCCAATTTGCTTTACGAAAATCATACACACCGTTACGAAATGCGATGCAGGCATCAGGTATCTCTTGAATATAAAACAGACTTTTGTTTTCACCAAGATTGCGTTTGTTAAACGTTACTGTTTTGAGAACTGCACGCAAATTAGTCGTCATTTTATTCACGATTTGTATCGTTCTGTCAAGCGCTTCATCGGTCAATATCACAAAATATTTATTACGAAGTAACGCATGAAGATTGTCGATGAGTATCTCTGTCGCAGTTTTGATATCACAAAAACTGAAATTGATTTGTGAAAATCTTTTTGCAAGAAAGCCACCATTGTCGATTTGATATACTTGACAATCGTCTGCAAGTATAGGTAGCCAGTCTGCAAGAGGTCTTGAAATGAGCACCTGTTGGTCTACAGATAGTGCGATGTCACTAATAGTTTTAGACATATTTGAGTCTCCTTTTAACTTATCTTAAATCTATTATATTACATCTTAAAACAAAAGTACAATCATTTTTAATACATTTTTAGATTTTTTTGAAAGTAATCGAAAAGTGTTTAAGAAGTGATTTTATCTTTTTGCAAAAACTGTAAAACTTCTTAAACACTTTGAAAAAATCTCAAAAAGTCTCGAAAATTTTAAGAATTTTAACAATTTGAACTTTTCTTAAAAGGCTCAAATAAAACAAAATTTGACAGTCGGTTACTTTCGAAAACAGCTAGTATCTTTATTAGTATATTTTAGTTAAGTTTTATTATTTTAAGAAAAAAGATATATACAAAAAAATATAATATAGTTTACTTTTGAAATAATATATATATAATAACTATCAAAATTTGTTAAAATCTTAAAAGCTCACTCGAAGATATCATCTTTAATATTGATTTGAAATGTAACCAATATTGTAATGTCGTTATACGATAATACTGTATGACGTATGACGTCATGACACATGACACGTGTACGTACACAATATCTAAATATCTCACGAGATGTACGTGTATACGCAGAAAATATTTTCGAAAAAGTGCATCAAAAGGGTTTACATTCGTGAAAAAACGTGATATAATATAATTAAGAAGTATAATAGAACACTTCTGTGATTATACTCGAAGGAGGCCAACACATGCCCGGATTGCAAGAAGAGATGCTTGAGCTCATGATGAAAGCTGAGAAACTCGGGGCAGGTAACGACTTCGAACATCGCGTTACAGACAGTGCACAGAAAATATTTGAGAGCGCAAAAGAGAGCGTGCCGATGAAAGACTCATACGGCAACTCTCTTTTGTCTATTGGCAACAAAGAGGTGAGCGAGCACTTCTCGAACTACAACTTCGACAATGACACACTCAACTGGTGGTTGTGGCTCGCGCTCTATAACGAGAGCTGGGTGTTCAGGCGTGTGATTGACAAGCCGTCACAAGACATGATACGCTGCGGTATCACACTTGCTGGCTCGAACCCAAAATTTGCGAGCGTAATGCGCAAGCTTCAAGCAAAGCGTACTGATTTTATAAATCTTCTGCAATGGGGCTCGCTCTTTGGTGGCTCGATTGCTTGTATGTTGTTCGATAATTTTAGCGACGACGACTACAAACAGCCTATGGACATTGAGAAAGCGCGTAAGGCAAAGACTATGCGCTTTTACGTCGTTGACCGTTGGTACGGTGTAGCACCTTCTTCCGAGATGGTCGACGACATGAACTCGATTGACTATGGAAAGCCGAAGATGTACAATGTGACGTTCGCTGATGGTGTCACAAAACTGATGCATCACGACTTTGTGTTGAGATACGAACATCGAACAGCGCCTAAGCTCATTAAGAACGGACAATTGCAAGGTTGGGGCTACGCTGAAGGAGCTCATATTCTTGGCGAATTGAGCAGAGATGAAAAGCTTAAGAATAGCGTACAAAGTTTGATAGATAAGTCGCTCATCGAGGTCATTAAGATGGCTGGCATGCGCGGCATTTTCATGGGCCAAGATGCTGAGAATGAGGAGCAACTGAGAAAACGACTCGAGATGGTGAACTGGGGTCGTAATTTTAACTCGCTCACGTTCTTAGACAAAGAGGACGACTATCAGGAACACGGCTTCGCAGGACTCACAGGCTTGAGCAGCTTGCTCGAGCAAAACATGTGGCAGATAAGCGCAGCCGTTGAGATGCAGGGTGTGTTGTTCGGTGACTTGAAGCAAGGCTTCAGCAATGACGTTGATGCTTTGGAAAGATATGACGAGACGATAAACGGAAGATGTGAGAGCTATTTGCGGCCTGTGTACGAGAAGTTCTTAGGCTTGCTCTTTCAGCTCGAAGGCATTGAAGATAAAGTCGAGTTCACATTTGACTCATTGCTCATCAAAAAGCAGGACGAGGACAGAATTAAGGGTCTGAGCTCGTTCGTCGATTTGTGTGCTAAGCTTCAAGATGCGGGAGTTCTGACGCCCAAACTCACAGGTCAAGCGCTTATGAAGTACGTCAACAAAGGCGAAATAAACTTCGGGCTTACACAAGACGAGCTCGACAAGCTTGACGACAAGTTTGAGGAAGAGTTGGAGAACATCAAAATAGGAGAAGACTAACAACGTGGCCAAGAAAACGAGTATACAACGAAATACACGCTCACTTTACAAAGGCCGCTTCTTTCTCGTCTTTTATGACAAATCTGATGAAAACCTCAAGTACATGTTTGACAATGTGAGAGACATTCTCAAGTTCATGGGTCAGGAAGTCACACGACTTAACGTGAACCGCGTAAATGTTGAACTATACAGGGCGCTCTCAAGCGAGGAGCACTTTTGCAGGTTCCTGACAGGCGAAGTGTTGCGCGTTTATATGATATCAAACGACGATGTCGATTGAGATAAATAAGAGTAAAGGAGACACAACTATGGCAAAGTTCGTACAAATTCAGTCGGATGTGACGATTCGGGTTACGACGGGTTTGCAGAACAAGGACGTCACTAACCCTGACGCACACGTTCCCGACAGACTCAAGGTCAATCCCGAATGGCCCAAACATCAAGTGCTCATTCGCAAGGGTGCACATCGCTATCCCGCCGAAATCGCTGAATGGGCGAGCGTTAAGGCGCTTGCGAAAGACAAGGTGCTCACTATTGGCTCGATGGAAGAGGTCGACGAAAGCAAGCTCGATGAGCTTGAACAGAAAGACCTCAACACTGTGACTGAGGCGAAGACCGAGTTCAAAATGCCTGACGTAAAGGGTGACAAATTGAACGCAAACTCAGGCGGCAAGAAAACGCTTACACTTAGTGATTTGGCCGGCAAAGGAGAGCAACGAGCTCTCAAATAACGTAAGGAGCAAAGCTTATGGCAAACAACTTCAAACCGTGGGTTGACTCACCCACAGCAGGACAACAAGTTCAGTCTGCATCTGTGTTTGCGACAGACGCTCAAAGGGTTGACGGCTTCAAAGCTGGCGACCCTGCAAGCGCGTTGCGAGTCAATTCGGCGTTGAGACAAGCGAATATCGTTGTGGCAGGCTTAATGCAAATGTGCGACGATATCAAGACGCTTCCCGACGGTTTGAGTTTGATGTCGACTGTCACACAAGTCAAGAACGCAATCAAGGCTGCGATTGACCAGCTCGACGCCACAGTGTTGGCATCGGCTAAGTCGTACACAGATACGAGAGAGAATGCGATAAACGGTAAGCTCACAAACAAGCAAAATCAAATCACGTCTAACAAGAACAGGCTTGACGTTCTCGAACCTCGCGTTGACGACTTGGAAGACGAGGTCGCAGCTTTAAGCGGAAGCTCCTCAACACTTGGACAGCGAGTGACAACGCTTGAGGGTGAAATTGACACTGCTCAGGCGGACATCGCTCAGCTCAAAGGGTATTACGAAGTCAATTTAACAACGAATTCTTGGACTGGAAGTGCTGGCAATTATTCGTACAGCATTCCTGCTGCAACACATAAACGCGGAACGCGTCCGAGAGTTCATACATACGTTGACGGTGAAGAGACATATGACTCACCGAAAATCGATTGGACGACGGGTAACGTAACAGTTTACTCGAATGCTCAGGTCGCATTGAAGGTGCTCATATACTAAAAGGAGGTGAGAGCAATGGGTTGTGACTGCATGGTCGAACTTAAAGACGACTATGATATCGAACTTGTGCAAGGCGATTACGGTTCGTTTTTGTATAACATCACTGACCAAAACGATGAGCCGCTCGATAATGTTGAGTCTGTAATTTTTACTTGCTCTCGTCTCAAAACGCAAATTGAGCTTTTGTCGATAAGTCGTTCGCAATTTGCGCTTACGCTTGACTCGAGTTTGACATCTGGGTTTAGCACATGCACATGTACGTATGATATAACTGTAAAGTTTAAGACGGCTCAAACGCCTATAACAGTCATTCATAATGGTGGTCTCACAATACTCAAAAAGGAGAACAAATTGAATGGCAGTGGTTGAGAAAAGTTTTCATGCGACGCTCAAAAAACGAGAGCCTGCAAAAGTACGTGTTGCAACATTGCTCATTCAATCGAATGACTCGTACAAAGGCGACTTCGCAACAATACAAGATTTGCAAAAGGCTTCGGCATTTACGGGCGACTACGCAGACGTATTTGAGACAAACACTCGTTGGAAATACGTTGATGACAAATGGGTGAACACAGAACAACCTATTCTCGTCAATCCGATACTCGCAACAAAGCAGGACGTCGGAGCTTTGGAAGAGCGAGTTGCAAGTTTAGAGACAGCGATTGAAAACCCGACGCTGCTTATAACGAAAATCTAAAAATCTGCCCGGACCCAGTATATGTGGGGGGGGGGCGAAAGGAGACATAAAATGGCAAGTTTGGAACTCATAACTAACCTGAAACTCATTGACGGTTCTGCCCGTACAAGCGTTCCTACGCCTGAAGAGCTCCCTCTTGGCTACATGTGCTTCGGTATCGTCAATTCGAGAGCCTCCATCTGGGGCAACTACGATGGTTCCGTGCACGACTTAGTTGATGAAGGACAGGCAAAGGTCACAATCGTTCAGGTAACTGGTCAAAGCACAACCGCGGTCATATCTCAAAAAGGTGTGACAGACGCTATCGCGACTGCAAAACAAGAGGTCGTCAATAGTTTAGGGACAGCTGCTTCGAAAGATGTCGGAACAGCGGCAGGCAATGTGCCTGTGTTGGATGCTAACGGAAAGCTCGTTGAGAGCATAATTCCTGCTGTGGCAATCACCGAAACGTACGTCGTTGACAGTGAAACGGCGATGCTCGCTTTGAAAGCACAAGTCGGTGATGTTGCTATTAGAACAGACGTAAGCAAATCATTTATTTTGCAATCGTTACCTGCAACAACTGCTGCAAACTGGAAAGAACTGCTTACACCTGATTGCAAAGTCATATCGGTAAATGGCAAACAAGGTGCGGTCGTTCTTACAGGCGCTGACATTTCGACAAGTTTTACGCAGGCTGCTTCGAGAGCAAACGTCGCAACAGGTGAGACGCTCGCTATTTCGCTTGGCAAAATCGCAAAGTGGTTGGCTGATTTGAAGGGTCTGGCGTTCAAGGACAAAATCGTTGCAACGACAGACATTTCGGGTATAATTCCTGTGGCGAACTTACCTACGGCGACAGCAAGTGCTAAGGGTATTGCGAGCTTTGGGAACGGCTTGAACGTTGCGAGCGGAGCGGTTACTGTGAGAGCAGGACAAGGCATCATCGTTGACGCAAACGGTGTGAAAGCGGACGTTGTTCTGAAAATTGCGACAATCTAAAATCTCAACAAGGAGGTAACGTATGGCGTCGGCTGAAATTGTATCAAATCTTAAGCTCATAACATCTGGTAACGTGCCGACTACGTCGAATCTCGGGAATGGCGAGCTTGCGTTTGGACTTGTCGGTGGAGTCGCAAAACTCTACGGCAATGTGAACGGAACGATTGTTGACTTCTCTGATTTTTTGCGAACGGCATCTGTCACAAGTGTTGCAGGTAAAACGGGAGCGGTCACGCTCAACAAAAGTGATGTGGGTCTTGGAAATGTTGACAACACTGCGGACGCCAATAAGAGTGTTGCACAAGCTGCTGCTTGTAAAGGTACTGACACACGAGATGTGAACTCACCTCCAAGCTTTTATCAAGGAAGCGCAAACTCGATGAAGTCTGTGTACGAGTTCAAATATACTACGACTATTGAAGTCAACTCGCTTTTGTCTGACACATATTGCTATGTGCAAACGCTCACACCTTGGGGCGACGCATCTGGCGGATTACCTGTTCAGCTTGCAGCACAAGGTTGTAGTGGCACAGCAAGATATGCGATACGAAGTGCGACAGACGCAAGTACTTGGGGCGCTTGGAAGAAAATCGCAACACAAGATGAAATTCCGAGCGTGCCTGTGTTGAGCGTTAACACAAAGACTGGTAACGTTGTACTTACTCTTGCAGACATATCGAGTGTGTTCGTTGGTGTCGATAGTGCAAAGGTTTCATTTAACGTTGGCTCATTACCGACTTATCCGGGCACGAATACGGGCATTACGTGGGGACCAACTGGCTTTGGTATATCACAAGGCATAAATGAAAATTCGGGCATTTGGTTTGACGGTGACGGCATCAACATGTGGTCACCTTGCGATAGAGATGCAATCACATATTACGATGAAGACGATGGTTCGAAAGTGTTTCGAGTCACATCTGCAGGTATTGTATATCGCAAAGACGGTAAACGAGCTCTTTATGAGGGTGAAGCAGGAGGCGGAACGCCTTACGTCACAACTATCTCGAGCTGGTCGAGTTCGAGCGGCAATTATTACAAGCAAATCACAGCTGCAACACACGGTAAGGGCACTTACCCAAGCGTTCACACATATGTTCAGAACGGGAGCTTGTGGGAAGAGACTTATGACTCACCTGCGATTGACGCTTCTGGAAATGTAACGGTCTACACAAACTCGGCTATCTCGATTAAAGTTGTGATAAAATAAATGAAAGGAGAACAAGCATGAAGTCTAAAAAAGGAATAGACATTGTTACAAGCGTCGGAACAAGACTTTATGATGCGTTTGTAAATGCATCAACGTCAGGTATGAAACGTGTTGTAACAACAGTTGGAACAGGTGCTGGTCCAAATCAAATGGCAATGCAGAATGATACGACGATTGTCGATGTAATCTCTGCATCGGGGAGGGGGCTTCCTACTAATAAAGCGGTTGCAGATGCAATGTGCAAAACTGTTTGGACAGGTAAGTTTGCGCTTACAGCT
>ENA-ORKV01000351-ORKV01000351.1-human-gut-metagenome-genome-assembly--contig:-NODE-351-length-59222-cov-8.400575_pt1 | contig 59222 bp, 49 predicted proteins | sample MGYA00243058_ERZ508805 | MGnify/ENA primary metagenome ERZ508805 (study PRJEB26277, sample SAMN04329770) | human gut metagenome | biome: human-associated habitat | host: Homo sapiens | place: USA...
GTATTTTATTCTTGCTATTATCTTATTTAAATGTTATACTTTTTCTGGAAGTACCAAGTAGTTGGTGTGTTGCCTCAAAAAACTATACTTTTTCAAGTATTAGAAAAAGAGGTGATAATATGAAAAACAACGATTCATTTAATAAAGAAGTTATCTCTTTGTTCAAAAGAATTGCCTCACTATTCATATTAATAGCTTTAATTTTTCTTTTAAAATTTTAAAGCTATATAAAAAGCACATCTAACTAATTGTTAGGTGTGCATATAGAAATATATTGGCAACACCCAACAAGCCAAACTGGGTATTTCCTTTTTTATTATATGAAGTTCCCTTCATTCATATACATCATAGCATATTTTTCTTATAATAGCAATAGTTTTCTAAAAGTGTGTTTAAGTTTAATTCTAAATTTTATTTTTAGTTTAGTATTTCTATGTATATATGATATATTCCATGCATTTGTTGTCTCTTTGTGTATTTTATTCTTGCTATTATCTTATTTAAATGTTATACTTTTTCTGGAAGTACCAAGTAGTTGGTGTGTTGCCTCATTTTGTGTATATATATACACTAGAAATGAGGTGATAATATGAATAAAGAATACAAATTCATTTTAAAGTTTGTAGCATTGCTATCTAAGATAGCAATAATTTTCATATTAATAGCCTTAATTTTTCTTTTAAAATTTTAGACTATCAAAATACACCTAACTAATTGTTAGGTGTAAACCATTATTTATGGGCAACACCCAACATTCTAAAACCGGGTATTTCCTTTTTTATTATATGAAGTTTCCTTCACTCATATACATCATAGCATATTTTTATTATAATAGCAATAGTTTTCTAAAAGAAACATTAATCTTGCTTAACTGGCTTCAATTCATACACCACATCAGCCATTTTAGCCACATTATTAGAATGTGTAACAATAATCACACACTTGCCTTGCTTCGCCAAATCTTTAAAAATCGCCATAATATCAGTTCCCGTTTTCTTATCCAAATTACCCGTCGGCTCATCAGAAATTATAGTCTTCGCATCATATGCAATACTTCTAGCAATAGCGACCTTTGCTCCTCATAACCAGAAAGTTTTAATTCCCTTCTATCACCTTTTTCTTCATTTAAACCAACACTCTCTAAAAGCTCAATCGTCAAGGCTTTCTTATCTTTATCCTTAACTTCACTGACATTCATAGCCAAAATAATATTTTCTATCGCACTAAGTCCTGGTAACAAATTAAATGACTGAAACACAATCCCCACTAGTAAATTTCTTACATGGTTTCTTTTAATATTAGTTAGTGCATTTTTCAAAATATATATCTAATCATTTCATCCATCTAAGATTTTAGTAATTATCGGTGTTCATTTGGAAAACATTAAAAGTAAATTTTCAAAAAATTCCATGAAAAAAGACCAATACCTAAAGTATCAGTCTTCCTATCTATTTAATACCATTACTACTTAAGAACTTCTTAAAGTTAGATTCACTTAACGCTCCAACCGAAGCGTTGACAGCCTTACCATCCTTAATAATAATTACCATTGGTGTATATCCATAGAACTCACTAATCTTACCAGTTGACTTAGTACCATTCGCATTAACTTCAATTTCTTTAGTTAACTTTGATATAAATGTATTATAATCACTTGAAGAAGTATCTACTGTTGTAATATCTAAGTACTTAGTCTTAAATCCTAAATCCTTTTGAACACTTTTTAAAGTTGGTAAGAACGAAACACATGCACCACAAGATGAACGTCCTAAATATAACACACTAGTATCCTTACTATCAAATAACTTCAATACTTGTGCTAAAGTTAAAGCATCAAAATCACTTACATCATAATCACTTGTTTGTGTTCCACTAGTACTACTATTACTAGAATTATTACTACCACTACCACTTTCCCCATTAGTTAAAGAAATCATAGTAAATAATAAATTAACTCCCAAAATAATAGCAATAACTACTAACACCGTAAATATCTTATTTAATATAGTTGTATAATTAATATTTTCTTTCATAAATCCTCCCAATACCCTCTATTATATAACTAAAACCAACCTAAATTCAAGAACTTATTTAGTACAAAGACTAACCCTACAATAAATGCAAGTATCACAATTACAATAAGTATCTTTATAACAATCTTCGTACCAGCAACTTCTTCTTTTAAATCATTAAAATCATCAAAATCACTCTCCGTAAAAAGATTAGTAGTAGTTAAGAAAGTATTTTCATTAGTTTTATCTAAATCAATATCTTTCTTCTCTTCTTTAGTTTTCTTTATCTCACTAGCTAAATCTTTTTCTTCATTTAAATTTAACTTATCTAACCCTCTAATTACAGGAGCTTCTTTAGTTGTTTCCTTCATAAAATCATCTTTAGCGCCCAATACCTTAGTCTCATCATCATCTCCCTTTAAATCACTTAATATATCTAAAGGATCCGCTCCATCACTTAAAGATTCTTTCATATTAATTGTATCTATTAACTCACGAAGTTTCTTTGATTCATCTTTCTCTTCTTTATCTTCATCATCTTCATCCATTTTATCTGCTAAACTAAGTCCATTTAAAATATCTAAGTTAGTATTTCTAATCTTCTTTAATCTTTCAACCTCATAACAAGCATCATTATTGTCCTTAGCTTTCGATAATATTTCATTTATATCATACTCTCTTGTTTCATCAAGATTAACCCCATATTTAACTTCTTCATCATCATCCCTAGTTAAATGTACCTTTTTTTGGGGATCACGATATTTTTTATCTAACATACTTTTTAGTTTTTCAACATCAATCGTACTTCTATTATTATCTAAAATAGTTGTATTTGAATCTACACTAAAACCATCTAGCTCTTCTTCACTCATTTCTTCATATAATGCCTGATTTTTCTTAGTTCGTGATAAAGTTACTTCCTCATTTTTTAAATATTTATCTTCTCTAGTATTCATATAGCCTTTACTCCTATTCATATTTAATATTATCATATTTTTAGAATTTTTAATAGTATTTTTTAAATTACTCTTTGTTCAAAATAAACACTTCATGTTAATATTTCTTCATTTTTTATCAATATTTAAACACTTAATGTTCACTTTTCTTTGGTTTACTTTAAGCCACTTTAACTAAATATATAGAATTTATAATAGTTTTTTTCCTAATTATTTTGTATAATAATGTACGAAAGGAAGTTTTTATGAAAGAATTAAAAGTAGATATTAATATGTGTATTGGTTGTGGAGCTTGTGCCGCTATTGATAGTGAACATTTTACTATTAATGATGCTGGTTTAAGTGAAGCTACTAGTCAAGAAAATTTAGAAAGTCCTGCAGTTAATGAAGCTATTGATGCTTGCCCTGTTGGAGCTATAACTCTTGAAGAAAAGAAAGAAAACTAACAACCCAAAGAACTTTTTACAGTTCTTTTATTTTGGAAAATCTTTGTAAAATCGATACTAAAACGAAAGGAATATAAAATATATGGAACATAAAATCAAGTTACAACCGCAATATTACAACTACATACTTTATGGCACTAAAAGAATAGAAATTAGATTATATGATGAAAAAAGACAGCAAATTAAAATTGGAGATACAATAATCTTTTTAAAAGAACCCGACTTAAATGAAAGTTTCAAAGCCAAAGTTACCGGCCTTTTAAGATATAACTCATTTGAAGATATGTTTAAAGATTTTGATACCAGCATTCTAAGCGATAAGTCAATGACTAAAAAAGATTTAATAAACGTTTTAGAACAATTCTATACTAAAGAAAAACAAAAGCAATATGGTGTTCTAGGAATTAGAATTGAATTAATCTAGCCCATGAAAAAAGCACTATTTTCTCTTAGTACTTTTCTTTTTGTCTAAAGCATAAAGCTTTCTAACTTCCTTATTATCTAAATAACGATACTCTCCCGATTGTAAAGTTCCTAAATCTAAGAAAGCATACTTTTCTCTTTTTAACTTTTCAACCTCATGACCAACACTTTTAAATAACTTCTTAACAATATGGTTACGTCCTTCATGAATACTTATCTCAACTAAATCCGTGTTCTTCGCTACATCATGTTTTCTTATCTTAACTCTACTTGGAACACACTTAACTCCGTCAATAACAATTCCATTCTTTAACTTAAATAATTCTTCCATACTTAAGTTACCTTCAAGCTTAGCCATATAAACTTTTTCGACTTCATTCTTTGGATGCATTAAAATATTAGCAAGCTCCCCGTCATTCGTTAGTAAAATTAATCCCGTCGTATCATAATCTAATCTTCCAACCGGATAAATTCTTGCCGTAGTATCAATTAACTCCGTAATAACCTTACGATTTTTATCATCGCTTGCACTACAAATATATCCTCTTGGTTTATTTAATAAATAGTATTCCTTCTTCTCTATATTAATTGCTTTACCATTTACTAAAACCTCGTCACTACTGCTTACCTTAGTCCCTAACGTTCTAACAATATCACCATTAACCGATACCTTACCTTGTAAGATTAATTCTTCGGCTTTTCTCCTTGAACACACACCTGCATTAGCTATCACTTTTTGTAAACGTTCCATAATATCACTCCTCGTTTTTAAGTACCATAATCATACCATACTTTAATGAAAAAAGATACTAAAAGAAAAAACTTACCCAAAAAAGATATAACATAATACGAATGCCGCTACTAAACCACAAAAATCAGCAAACAACCCCGCCCACAAAGCATGACGGGTTTTCGTAATCTTCACCGAACCAAAATAAAGTGCCAAAACATAAATCGTCGTATCGGTACATCCTTGAATAATAGAAGCAAGATACCCCGCATACGAATCAGGCCCATATAAAGTAAACACTTGGTTCATCATAGCCAAAGCCGCATTACCTGAAATTGGTCTTAAAATAGCCATCGATAAAGCTTCAATGGGAATACCGACATTCGGTAAGAAAGACAAGAAAAATTCTAAAATACCACTTCTTACAAAGATATTTATCGCTAAAACCATCGCCACAACCGAAGGCACTAGATTAAACGCTACCCCAACGCCTTCCTTAGCCCCTACTAAAAACTCATCATAAATATTAACTTTCTTCTTATAACTATAAACAATAATAAATAAAACTATTATAGGAATTGCATAAGTCATTTTCTTCGTCTCCTAATAATATAATCCAAAGTTACCCCCGCTATGGACGCTACTGAGGTAGCTAATAACGATGGCAAAATTATCCCAGTAGCATTCATACTTCCATGAGCCATTCTTAGAGCAATAACCGTAGTAGGAATAATAGTAACACCCGCCGTATTTAAAACTAAAAACGTAATCATAGCCTCTGTTGCCTCCCCTTTTTTAGGATTTTCTTTTTCTAACTCTTGCATAGCTTTTAGCCCAAAAGGCGTCGCCGCTGAACCAAGCCCCATCATATTCGCTGCAATATTAGAAGCAATATAACCTAAAGCCTTTGAATTTTTATCTAAAGTAGGAAAAAGTTTATGCAATACTGGGCAAATAGCCTTAGCAAACTTATCCAAAAGACCACTTTCCTGAGCTAACCGCATAACCCCCATCCATAAAATAAGTACTGGTAACATATTAAAAATTAACTCTATCCCACTATTAACCGCAGCTACAATTTCTTCATTAATTAAAGCCCCATTACCACTAACTAGCCCATAAGATATCCCACTAACAATCAAAAACAACCATATAACATTAATCATTAATTCCAAAACATAAGAAAATCTAAAACCTTATGCCAAAAATTCTCCTGTATTTTCTCATTCTTTCTAGCTAAAATATCTTCTTTAGCAATTACTTTACCCTTTAATTTAACCACAACACTACCAACAGTTTCATTATCTTCATAACTATCTTTTTTTACTAAATCATAATTAATTTTAATATTCTTTTCTTCATCACTAGTTAGTAAAACTTTCAAATCATTCTTTATATATACCTGGTCATACGCCCCTTGGGTATCAATCTTAAAACTGTTTTTATCCAAAACTTTAACTAAGTTATATTTCTTAAAATTTTTTTCATACAGTGCCTTATGGTCGGCAAAATCATCTGGGTCATTTAATGTTACCACTACTAAAGTCTTATCTTCCCGCGAAGCCGCCGTTACCAAAGTCCTTCTAGATTTCTTCGTAAACCCCGTCTTACCTCCGATACAGTACTCATACGAATCCAATAATTTATTTTTATTATGCCATACATAAGATTTATAACTACTTTGTGTCTTATAATTCTCCGTCCCAATTATCTCTGTAAAAACTTTATTCTTTAAAGCATAACTCATTAGCAAAGCCATATCATAAGCCGTCGACTTATTCCCAAGTCCCTCCTCATTTTCTAACCCACTAGCGTTAATAAACAAAGTATTAGTCATATTTAAGGCCTTGGCTTTTTCGTTCATTAACTTAGCCATATTATCCATATTACCCGCTACAATTCGTGCTATCTCTATCGCTGCATCATTGCCACTTCTAAGCATAAGGCCATATAACAAATCTTTTAACGTTAGCTCCTCTCCAACTTCAATATAAATATTCGACCCATAAGCTTTCAAAACATCCTTTGAAACCACAACTTTTTCATCCAAACTCTTATTTTCAATAGCTACTATTGCTGTCATTATCTTAGTTGTACTAGCAATAAGTCTCTCTTCTTTTATATTACTCCCCTCTAATACCCTGTTAGAAGAAGCATCCATAACTATATAACTAGAAGCCCCTATCGCATAAACCCTCCAAGGTATTAACACAAACACTAAAATCAACAATTTCTTCAATTAAATCACCTAGAAAATAATATGTTCTATCTACTCTTTTTATTAATTCTAATCCCCTTATAAAACCTTTTCCCTATAAAAAATACTCCTAGTATAAAAAGTATAAATTCTAAACTAAAAATAATATGAAAAAGAAACTCCCCTATACTATACCCTATAACTAATAAATTAAGATTAAGCACCATAAAACTTAAAAACACCGCTATAAAAAACATACTTATTAATATCATAATATCACTACTCTATTTTATCCTTAAAACTAAATTTTAGAAGTAAACTAAGTGTTTTTCCAAAACTTTCTATTTATATTTTTTCTAATCTATTATATAATTAACTAGGTGATTATATGGAATTTTTAAAATATGTAATTCTAGGTATTATCCAAGGAATTACTGAACCATTACCTATCTCTAGTAGTGGTCATTTATTAATATTTAGAGAGTTATTTAATACTAATATGTTTAATGATTTAAACTTTGAAGTTATTGTTAATTTTGGGTCATTTATCGCTATATTAATGATATTTTGGAATGATATTGTTAAACTAGTTACTGGTTTTTTTAAATATCTTTTTGGTAAGAAAGAAGATAAAAAGAAATTTGCTGATGACTTTAAATATTGTATGTTAATTGTTGTTGGTTCTATCCCTGTTGGTATTATGGGTTTATTATTTAAAGATAAGATAGAATCTTTCTCTAATGTCTATGAAGTAGGCTTTGCCCTTCTAATTACAGCAATTGCTCTATTTATTGTTAAAGATAGTAAGGGTAAGAAAAAAGACTACGATATAACCTATAAAGATGCAATTATTATTGGTTTATTCCAAATGATTGCCTTAATTCCTGGTTTATCTCGTAGTGGTATGACTTTAGTTGGTTGTCTTCTTTGTGGTTTATCTAGAGAAGCATCATTAAAATATACTTTCTTATTATATTTTCCTGTTTCTGTAGCGTCTTTCGGATTAAGTTCTATTGATGTTATTAAAAGTGGTATTGATAGTGCCTTACTTCTTAACTACACTGCTGGTTTAGTAGCAGCCTTCCTAGGTACTTACTTAACTTACAATTGGTTATCTAATATCGTTAAAAAAGGTGCTTTATGGAAATTCTCTATCTATTGTATAATCGTAGGTATCTTCGTTCTTATATATTTTAGATAGTTTTGAAGGCTTAAGGCCTTCTTTTTTATTGCTAAATTTTCTAAGTAATCACATAACTTTTTCTTTCTTAATTTATTTACTTGATATTTTCTATCTAGCGTTTTCTCCCAAGTTTTTATCATTTCATACTTTAAAAACTCAACCATTAAACTTATATCTTCTTTTGTAGTAAATTTTTCTAATGCTAAATAATAGTATTTTTTATCTTCATTATAAATGATAATTGGCGGAAGGTCATTAATCATTAAAAAGTAATTTACTAAAACTCTCCCTATCAGTCCATTTCCGGAAGTAAAAGGTTGAATTTTTTCAATAACATTGTGCGCATAAGCCACCATTTTTATAATTTCTTCATTATCTTGAGGTTTTATTGAGTTAATTTTTTCTATAAGCTTTCTCATATTATTTTGAACATTTTCTACAGAAGAATAGCCACCATTAATTTCTGTTACATAATCATAAGCTTTATATTCTCCTAGTCTTTTGTCATATGTGTCTTTAGTTAAAATTTTATGTACTTTCTTTATCCATTCCTCACTAATTGGTGATTTCAAGACCACTTTACTCAATATATAATTATAACAGTCTTTTTGATTATTAATTTCAATCAATGTTTTTAAATAACCAGTATAGTTGATAACTTTTCCACTATTAAATATTTCCTTGGTATCATAATATGTTATTTTATCATTTTCAATCGCACCAGAATTATAGGCAAATAAGACACTGAAATTTTCTAGAATATTCATATAGTCTTCTTTACTTTCAAGCTTTTGTTCTTGCCAATATTTTATAACATCTTCATATTTATATTTTAAGTTTATCATATTAACTACCTCTATTTTTTTATTCGCAATATTTTTTTAGTATTTGATTAAATTCAATTTCTGTTATTCTATTTTCTAGCAATGCAGATTTAGCAAATGACTCTAACCCTAAAGCTAGCCCATCATACATTATATAATCTCCATTCCTATCATATTTTTCAAGAGTTTTCATTGTATTTTGCATTAATTTATGAAATTTCTTACTATCAATATTTATTGAATAATCAATTTGCCGATAAATATCTTTATCATTTTTATTCATGGGTTATTCCTTTCTTATTTCAATCTCATTATATCATAAGTTTTCAAAACGCAAAATAAATCTTGCGATATTTTTTTAGTTCAAGACTTTATCAGTCATACGAAAATGCCAGTTATCAACATGTTTTGATACTCAAGCACTCTCATTTTACGTAGATAACTGGCACTTTCAGCAATATTTTATTTCAAAATAAAAAGAAGAAACCACCCAAGTTTCCTCTTAAAACCTACACTCTTTCAACATCAAGATAAGTTTCATGGTCGTTAATGTCGTAAGCTTCGCCCTTAATATCTTTAACAATCTCTAACGTTAAAGTTTCATTCTTAATGAACTCTTCATAAGTACTTAAACACTTATCAATATCACTATCACCACTAATATATAACTTAATTCTATCTTGAATATCAAAATCTTTTAATTTTCTTAAATTTTGAACTTTCGATACTAACTCACGAGCTAACCCTTCTAAAATTAAGTCTTCACTTAACTTAGTATCTAAAATAATAAAGTCATTACTATCCATAGCAACATCAAAACCTTCTTTAGCGTTAATTCTAATGTCTACCATATCTGCATTAATTTCTAAATCATTATCTAAGAACTTAACGGTAATACTTTCCTTATTATTTAACTTATTCTTCTCTTCATCACTTAAATTTTCTAGTAAAGTCTGGTAAGCCTTAATATCTTTACCAAACATCTTACCAACAACTTTGAAATTAGGTTTAATCACAAAATTCATATAAGTTGCAACTGATTCTGTATATAAAACATCTTTAACATTCAACTCTTCTTTAACTAAATCTAATAAGTCGCCAATAAGTTTTTTATCCTTACCATTAATAATAGCTTCCTTAATTGGAATTCTAACCTTAATCTTACTATCTTCTCTAGCATTACGTCCTAGTGAGATTATATTTCGAACCTTATCCATACGAGTCTCAATATAATCATTAACCATTGACTCATCATACTTAGGAAAATCACTTAAATGTACTGAAGGCTCTAAAGTTAACTTCGTATACATCTCTTCACTAATAAAAGGTACAATTGGAGCGATTAACTTACATACTCCACATAATACTTGGTAAGTAGTTTGATAAACTGACCTTTTTGAAGTATCCTCTTCACTCTTCCAAAATCTTCTTCTATTTCTTCTAATATACCAGTTCGATAAATCTTCACTTACAAAATTAGAAATAGCTTTCGTTACTTTATTTAAATCAAATTCTTCATAAGAATCCGTAACATATTTTACTAATCTTTCATACTTCGATAATAACCACTTATCAATTTCATCTAAATCTTCATAAGCGACATTGTACTCTCTTGGGTCAATATTATCTGCATTCGCATACATTTGAAAGAATGAATAAGTATTTTTTAATGGGTTAAAGAATTTTGAATGTACTTCCTTACAGCCATTTGAATCATACTTTAATGGTGTCCATACTGGAGAAGCATATAACATATACCATCTAACCACATCAGCTCCGTAAGTATTTAATTCCTTAATTGGATCAATAATATTACCAACACTCTTACTCATTTTCTTACCAAAACCATCTAGTACCATGTCATTAACGACAACATTTTTAAAGCTTGACACTCCAGATACAATGGTTGAAATACAAATTAGGGAGTTAAACCAACCACGAGTTTGATCAACACCTTCCGCAATAAAATCAGCTGGAAATTGGGATTCAAATAGCTCTTTGTTTTCGAATGGATAATGATATTGACCATAAGGCATAGCGCCACTATCAAACCAAACATCCATAACATCACTAACACGGCTCATGACGCCACCACACTTTGGACATTTCAAATGAACATTATCAATATAAGGACGATGTAACTCTAAATCTCTAACATTAATATTCTCCACAACCATACTTTGAAGTTCATCTAAAGAACCAATAACATGCTTACAAGAACACTTATCACAAATCCAAATTGGCATTGGACAACCCCAATAACGATTACGCGAAATTCCCCAGTCAACCATATTTTCTAACCAGTTATTAAATCTTTTTGTTCCCACATATTCTGGATACCAATTAACACTCTTATTCGCTTCAATAATTTCATTCTTATATTGCGTCGTTCTAATATACCAAGCAGGTTTAGCATAATAAATTAAAGGTGATTTACATCTCCAACAATGTGGATAATCATGAGTTAACTTTATTTTCTTAAATAACTTATCATTTTCTTTTAAATATTTAATAATTTCAATTTCTAACTCAGGATCTGTTACTAGTCTATTAGCCCAAGGGCCTTCGGTATAACAACCATCTTTTCCTACTGGGTTAATAAATGTAATCCCATTTTCTCTAGAAACTCTATTATCGTCCTCACCAAAAGCTGGGGCAATATGAACAATACCTGTACCATCACTATCCGTAACATAAGAATCACTTAATACTTCAAAGGCTTTGCCTTCGACCTTAACAAATGGTAATAATTGTTCATACTTAGTACCAACTAAATCTTTACCTAAAGTCTTTTCAATTACTTCATAATCTTCTCCAAGTACCTTATCTGCTAAAGTCTCAGCCACAATAAATTTATAACCCATAGATTTTACAGTTAAATATGTTAAGTCTGGATTAACACATAACGCCACATTAGCAATCAAAGTCCAAGGTGTAGTTGTCCATACTAAGAAATATTCGTCCTTACCAACAACCTTAAAAGGCACAATAACGGTATTGACACTATCTTGATGATATTCTTGCGATACTTCATTAGCGGATAACTCAGTTCCACATCTAGGACAATAAGGTAATACCTTCTCTCCATGATATAAAACACCTTTCTTATCCATTTCTTTTAAAAGCCACCACTCTGATTCAATAAAGTTATTGCTACATGTAATATAAGGATTCTTGCAATCAATAAATTGACCCATTAAGTCGGTAACATCATTTATTTCATCGATATTTAATGCCGTTGCCTTATTACATTCTTTGCAAAAGTTTTCAATACCAAACTTTTCAATATCAGCTTTAGTTTTAAAACCTAACTTCTTTTCAACATTAACTTCAATTGGTAGACCATGTGTATCTAAGCCAATTTTTCTTAGCACCTTATAACCTTGCATGGTTTTATACTTACAAAAAGAGTCTTTAATTGTTTTAGCTAAAACATGGTGAATTCCTGGTTTAGCATTCGCATAAATTGGGCCATCATAAAATACCCAAGTTTTATTATTTTCTCTATTTTGAATTGTTTTGGCTAAAATATCTTCACTTTTCCATTTTTTTAAGATATCTTGATTAACATACTTAGCATCTCTTTTGTCTAATTCTTCAAACTTTTTCATAAAACATTTCCTCCTAAAATTAAAAATAGTCTCACAATCTAAGGACGAATATTCGCGGTACCACCTTAGTTCATGAAACTATTCACACACTTAAATCTTGTAACGCCAGATAAGCGATTATACTTTTAATATAATGCATCCAAAGTGATTTGTAATAAGCTTTCATTAATTAATCTCTCAGCCTATGATTAACTCTCTTGTAATTACTTATTTATTACCGTCTTTTTCAACTGCTTTACGTACCCCATTATAACGCACATACATAACTTTTTCAAGCTCTTAATTTTTAATTTAGTGCGTTTTATGTAACTATTATTCATTGAAATTTTGTAATTTGTGAGTTTAATTACCAATACATTGCTTTAACTTTGACAAACTTACGGACAAATCGAGAATTGTCCGTAAGTTTGTCAAAAACCTAATTAAAAAATAGATAGCCTAAACTACCTATCTAACAATTCTTATCCCTTTTACATTCAAATTATTTTTGTATTTCGTAGAATATAAAAAATAATTTTTTATCAATTTTGTATTCCAGAGAATACAAAATTTAAATATTTCTATCCTTTACTTTGTGCCTCATGATACTTATACAGCAATTCACTTTCAAAGTTCGTAATCTTACCACTAGGTAACAACAACATTCTAGAAACCCCAACAGCCTCTACAAAAGCTGGATTATGACTAACCATAATAATTGTACCTTCATAGTTCTTAAAGTTCTCTCCTATTATCCTTTGCGTCTCTGGGTCTAAATGGTTAGTAGGCTCATCCAGCAAAAGCAAATTAGCCCGTTTAATCATTAACTTACATAAACAAACACGAGCCTTCTCTCCTGGCGACAGCACCCCAACCTTCTTATAAACATCATCATTTATAAATAAAAACCCCCCTAAATAACTTCTAATCTCCTTATCACTTAAACTACTTTCTTTAACATTTTCTAATATCGTCTTGTCTAAATCTAAATTTTCTTGCTCCTGCGCATAATACGCAATCTCTGTCTTCTTACCATAATAAATCGAACCCCTACTTGGTTTCAACAACCCCACAATAAGTTTTAACAAAGTCGACTTCCCAACACCATTTTCACCGACTATCAAAAACCTTTCACGAGGACTTATAACAAACGATAAATTATTATATAAATCACTTTGACCATCATAATTAAAATCAATATTATTCAAACTTAATGGTACTTTATCTGGCTCCACCAAAGGTTTCAAATTCATTCTAACCTTCTTATACTCAACATCCTTTTTCAAAATATTTTCTTCTAACTTAGCTAACTTCTTCTCCCTATCCTGAGCCATTCTCTTTCTCTTACCTGAAGAATTAGAATAAAGTAAAACAATATCCCTTAACCTAGCAGCTTCCTTCTCTTGATTTTCAATCATCCTATTTCTTAATTCTTTCTGTAAATTATACTTCTTCATAAACTCATCATAATTACCTTTATACATCGTAATCTTATGTGTAGTTTTATCTAAATACATGGTCTTATTAGTAATACTATTTAAGAAAGGAATATCATGAGAAATAATTAAAACCATTCCTTTATAATTCTTTAAATAATTAATTATATAATCCCTTGTTTCTAAATCTAAGTGATTAGTTGGTTCATCAAGTAATAAAATATCACTCTTAGAATATAGTAGGTGGGCAAATGCTATCTTACTCTTCTGACCACCGGATAACTCTTCCATATTTTTCTCTAATAACTCCAAATCAATATGCATCTTATCAATTATATTTAACAGAATATTTTCATAGTTATAATAATCTAATGTTTCTAACACTTCTTGTTTTTTAGCAATTACTTTTAAAGTTTTATCTATATATTTTTGATCCGTACTATCACTTATTTTAGTATATAAAAACGCTATTTCATCTTCTAACTTTTTTATTGGTCTAGCACTTAGTAAGTATTCATATACATTCTCATTATGGGTAAATTCTACTTCTTGGGGTAAGTATCCAATTACTTTATTACCTGTATATAAAGTTCCTTTATCTAGTTTTATATTACCAAGTATTACTTTAAATAATGTTGTTTTTCCTGCTCCATTAACACCAGTTATTCCAACTTTATCTAATGGTTCAATATTAAATTCTGCATCTTCATATATTTCTTCGTTTAAAAAACTTAGATACATATTCTTTCCGTACATTGTATTTCCTTCGTTTCTTGTGCTATTATACTATATTTTATCTATTAAAAAAAGTATCCTTTTTAGAATACTTTATGTTGTTTTTACGATGTATGGGTCATTTACGGTTCCTATTCCGCCGGATATTTCAACATCAGCTTTCAGATTTATCGCAGGACGGACGCCATAGCCGCCAGGAACCCAGTCGCCGCTGAAGTAACCGGTTCCGCCAACGCTCCAAACAATGGACGCCGAGCCGGAAGGGCGGAAACTATACGGCGACATTGTCCAATACCAAGTACCAGCATAAACATATGATAAGGTATTTAAATAACCATTTACCATACCAGCCATGGCGGCTTCATCAGCAGTCATTAGACCAATCGGATTAGTTAGAGCTCCATTACCATTTGTGCTATCTACTGTATATAAATCATGTTCTTTGTCTGGGCAAGTTAATATTGGTAGTTTGTTTGTTTTAGCTAAACGATTAACCGCACCATACTCAGTATAAGACGTTGTAGAATAACCATCCCCACTATTAGTAATTGAACGGTCACCACAGAAACCTGTATCTGCTAAGTAATCTTGTAAGTTATTAGCAACTATGTATTTATTATAAAATTCATCAACTTTGGTTTTGATATTACTATCTTTGCCGTTAGCTAAGTTGTTTTCACGAGAACCGATTTTTCCAGCAGTTGTACCATACATATAACCTACATATGCAGGGTCAGTTCTAGTAGAATTGAAAGCACTAGTACCATATTGAGCATCACCGGCTTTAGCATTTACATTAGTACCATTAAAGAGAAGTCTGATTGTTCCATCACCATTGATGCGAATTATCTTCCAATAAGCACCAGCAAAGTACACATTGTTGTTTGAAACATTACCACGATAGTAATAAGACGTTCCATAATCATCTTGAGCAGTATACAAACCTTTATCTGATTTATCACTTTCTAACTCAGTTTCAGTATAACGATTAGTTTTAAAGGCATATCTAATACGATAAGAGTTAGTATTAGCAGTACCAACGTTAGATGTTGTAACACTGGTTACCTTGTATAGATAAGTACCAGAACTGCTATTGTAACCTGCTAAAACATTACTAGAACTTATATTAGTACCGCCACCCACTATATAATATGCCACGCTAGAAAAATCTAGGGATGCTAGGTCTTCAGCAGAATATAACTTAGAATCAGTCATTGCATATTGACCTTTTTCACTATTAAAAGTATAGCCAGTACTTAGACGGACCTTGGAACTATCAGCATTTAAGTTTTGACCACCTAAAGAGGCATTGCCAACAAGACTGGTATCAGGCATATCAATATTTAAATTAGTATTAGTGGTTTCATGATTTTCTTGCCATACAATAATGGGTGCGGTTTTATTAAAATCAGGTGTTTCTTTAGCTGCTATCTTACTAATAGCATTATCGGGCGTTTTAACCTTGTATTCATTTACTAATATGGCATCTTGTAATGTAGTTACATAATCACTTGGTTTATAAGTACCAACAGTAGCAGTTACAACTACTTTAGATTCAAACACTTTATTCATACTAGAAGTATCAACATTATCTCCATAATCCATCCAAAGCCTTAAAGCATAATCTACACTATCGTTACTACCTAATGATCCTGTTGCTAGTATTTTAGAATCTTTAGAAGTATCTATTGATACTGAAGTAGATTCTAAAGTACTTAAATTAACTGGAGCTTCATTATTAATCATGACTTTAATTGCACTACTATCCATAGTAGTAGCTTCTAAAGATTCTAAATTAACATTATAACTAATAAATTGTTCGCAAGTATTAGTAATAGTAAATTGATAAGGAGTAAGTTTTCTACCTTCACTATCAGGTATAGGATATTGTTCATCCAACTTAATATCATTCTTCTCATTAGTTAAACTAAAATTTAAACACTTAGTTTTAACTACATTACTTTCTTCTTGATTAATAGACTTAATATAATAAGCATAAGAAACGCCTAAAAATAAACCTAAAACAATAAATATACTTAAAATAATTAATATAATTTTCTTATTCTTACTCATCTTAAACATCCTCCATATTATTCTTGCATTGCAAAATGTATGACATTCTATACCATATAAAGTATAGCATAAAATATCATGTTATTGCATAAAAACTTACAACACTTTTATTGTAATAAGTTTTATCCAAATAATACGATAGCAAAGTAACTTTAAAAATATTGTCGAAAATATGGCTAAAATATCAAACAAAATTGAACTGTTCGGAATTTCCGAACAATTGAATTAACACTATTTTCTAAACTAACTTAATTTTAGGCATATTAAAAACTAAAGATACATAAATTTTGATAGATAGAGAGTGATAATATGAATGAAAATGTAATTATTCCCTTAGCGCAAAGAGGAAATGGTGATATCTATTTAGGTGTTGTTGGTGCTGTAAGAACAGGTAAATCTACTTTTATTAAAAAATTTATTGAAAATCTAGTTGTACCTAATATAGATGATGAAATTGAAAAAAAGAGATATTTAGATGAAATACCTCAAAGTGCTTCTGGAAAAACAATAATGACTACGGAACCTAAATTTGTTCCATCAAATGGTGCTAAATTAAAAGTCGATGAATTTAGTGCTAATGTTAAATTAATTGATTGTGTTGGTTATATAATACCTAATGCTAATGGGTATGAAGATGAAAATGGTAACCCAAGAATGGTTATGACTCCTTGGTTTAGTGAACCTATTCCTTTTGTTGAAGCAGCAGAAGTAGGAACTGAAAAAGTTATAAGAGACCATTCTACTATTGGTATTGTCGTAACTACTGATGGCTCTATTGGTGAACTAAAAAGAGCTGATTATATTGAAGCAGAAGCTAAAGTAGTTAATGAACTAAAAAGTATTGGTAAACCCTTTATTGTAATTCTAAATACTAAAAATCCTCGAAGTGATGAAACATTAAAATTAACTAATGAATTAATTAAACAATATGATGTCCCAGTAATTCCATTATCAGTATTAGATATGCGTAGCGAAGACATAAATGAAGTATTAAAAACAGCCCTATATGAATACCCCGTACTAGATATTAAATTTAGTATTCCTGAATGGGTCCACATTTTAGATAATAAAAACGATATTAAAAAGCATTACTTAGAACTAATAAAAAACTGTGTTGGAGATATTAAAAAAGTAAAAGATGTGGACAACCTACTTAAATACTTTGAAGATTCTAAGTATATTTCTAAAGCTTATATTAGTAGCCTAGATAGTGGTACAGGAACCGTTGTTGTTAATCTAGATAGTAGTGATGAATTATATAATACTACTCTACAAAGTATGATAGGTGAATCAGTTAATACCAAAGCCTCTATGTTAAAAATATTTGCATCTTATAAAGAAGGAAGAGAAGAATTCGATTCCATTAAAAGTGCTTTAAAACAAGCTAAATCAACTGGATATGGTATTGTCTATCCTAACCTAAAAGATATGAAACTAGATACTCCAGAAATAATTAAACAAGGTAGTAGATATGGTGTTAAACTACGTGCCGTAGCAAGTTCTATTCACTTAATGAAAGTTGATGTAGTATCTACTTTTGAACCAATCATAGGTAGTGAATTACAAAGTAAAGAACTAATAAACTATATCATGAAAGATTATGAAACTGACCCTACTAGTATCTGGAAAAGTGAAATATTCGGTCGCAGTCTAGATACCATTGTTCAAGAAGGTATCCAAGCTAAGCTATCAATTATGCCGGAAAACACTAGATATAAATTAAGCCAAACCGTAACTAAAATTGTTAACAAAGGTTCAAGTAATTTAATTGCTATTGTATTATAAAAAAGCCGTAAGCGTACCCGCTTACGACTTTTACAATCTACTGGGATATAAAGGCTTAACTTTAAACAATAATCATTCCTCTCTAATATTAATCAACAACGATTAATATGATTTTTTAAAGTTTCCAATAGATTGTCTTAAAGATTTAAATACTAAATTATTTATTTGGTTCTATGAATACAATCTAATATTTAAATTTGGGTTTCCCCGGCTTAATTTTTTGAAGTGTATTCTTTAAGGTCTGTACATCTTCAAAAAGACCAGCTCTGTTTTTGTTTCTTTTAAAACAATATTTAATTAAATTATATTTTATACCAGTATGTATTACATACTAATATAAACCCCGCCCATTTGATCAAAATAATCATTAACGGACTTATCAAATAAGAAAACAGTCCCAGCTCCATTGTAATGTATGGAATATTTCTTACTTTGTGCAAGTGAAATATATCCCGTTGCATGTTGGTATGATCCATATACTGTTCCACTATTTTGAACATTAAATGTTTGTTGAACAGAAATGTCTGTTGCACCAGAAGGTAACTTTACAGAATTACCAAATCCATTAGAAAAATATTGATAATTGCTATAATATGAAGTTCCGGCACTTGATGAAACTAAAGTTGTAGCTGAGCCACTTATTAATGAAGTATTAACAAATCTTGCCCCAATTACGTCATAACTTCTAACATTTGGATTCTTCAACCACTGCAACATAATAGTAACAGAACAAGTACTTCCACAAGCTTTAGATATAGCTAGATATTTCGAGCTGGTTTGATGGTATGTAGAACGTGTAGTAGCATCTTTATCATAATATTTTTCAATTTTATAATCGCGATTATTTACATCCATCTTTTGAATCCAATTATAATCTTCCGCAGTCATTTTTGAGGGATAATCATCACCATAGAAATCTATAACATAATTGTATTCTTTTTCCGTTAAACTAACTCCATTATTATTAGTATAATAACTTTCCGCCTTTACAACACCCATACATAGAAATAAACTCAATGTTAGTAGGAATGCATTTCTTACAAATTTCACTCATTCACTCCTTTCCATGATAAAATAGTAACCAATTTTTGGCAAAAAATAAAGGGCGAATTTCGCCCATTAACTAATTTCTAGATTTTTCCAGTAATAATCTACAAATTTTGCAATATAATTTTTATCACAATTTAAATTTTGACATTTTTTTGATTCAATATCATAAATAAAAGTATCTTTTAGTTTACTATCAATATTCAAACGGAATAATAATTTTTTGTTTTTTAAACTTATACTATAAAAACTTTCCTCTAAATCATTTTTTATAATAACGTCATACAGCATTGTTTCACTAGAATATTTTTCTACAACGCTAGTATCCCCATCTTTATGCTCATAAACATAAGACTTACTATCACTATCATACTTAAAATTATCTCTAACATACTTAGGAATATCATCATCTATAACATTTGAACTCTCATCATCAGAAACATTATTGTTCAAAGCATAAACAAAATCATCATTAGATTCAACCTCAGTAAAATGTAATTTAATAATCTCATTATACTCATCACTCTTAACTTCTAAATATAAATTATCCATAAACTTATCAACATCTCTATAAGAAAAATATTCATCATAACCATATTTATTAACAATTAAATCATCCATATTTTCTCTATTACGTAAATTTATTTCTTTATCACCATTCTTATAATACAACCTAGTTTCCATAATATTATCATCATCATTAAATGAAACAATATCACCTAACCTAATATAAGAATTTTTCTTAGTTACAATCATAACGCCTTCATAAGTATTAAAATGCTCACTCTCACCACCAATTTTATAAACCTTTATTGAATTATAATTAGAAAAGAAATATATAAATGGCATAATAGCTACTAATAAAAATATTATTGTACTATAAAATATAGTTAACTTTCTAACTTTTCTAACATTCTCTTTCATTACCGCAATAGATACATTATCTACATCTTTAGCGTTATCTTTATTTTTTCTAGCACCATATACTAACTCATTAACAGTAACACCATAAAACTCAGATATCTTAACTAACATCTCAATACTTGGTAAATATACAGCTCTTTCCCATTTTGATATTGTGCCTCTATCAACGCACAATACTTTTGCTAAAGCCTCCTGAGTTAATTCCTTTTCTGATCTTAATTCTACTAAAAATTTTGCGATTTTTTCATAATCCATATACATACATCCTTCCTAAAACCAAAATCCATAAAACCATTATATTATAAAATAAATAATTAAGATATGTCTTATTAGTCTATTTTCCCTATTTTAAAACATTTTCTCTACATTTTTAGGAACTTTATCTTTAATTATAGCATTTACTATTTTATCTTCTTTTTCTTTCGATACATCTTTACCTGTCATTTGTGATAAAGTTGATATCACTTCTCTTATTGTTTTTTCATCTTTCATATTTCCATTATTTAATTTTTCGGCTAAAGATATAATAGTATCTTTTTTTATTTTTGTTTTTTTCTCTACCTTTTTAAATAATTCATCGCTTAAATTCATTATAAAATCACCCTAGTGTATTATATGTTATTCGCCCAGATTGGTGAATAACAAAAAAGAAACTCTCGTTCAAAGTTCCAAACTTAATTATTATAAACTTTATAAGATATTACTTTTTTGATTAAAATTTAATCAACAAGCAAAAAAATAGACACTCATATGAATATATGAGCGCATTCCATACAAGGTAAACACTCAACATATCGAAATTGAATGTTTCTTTATGCAATATTTAAATATAATTCCAAGTGTTTTTCATAAATTTATTTACATTTTTTATAACTTTAATATAGTATACTCATATTTGGAAAATATCAGTTGTTGAGTGTTTACCTCCTTACTTTTTAAAGAAAGGAGGCTTGATATTATGAAGAATAAAACCTTTATTTTAAAGTTATTAAAACTCATAATAATTTTATTATTTCAAATTATCATCTTGATAACAATAATAAAAATAAAAACACCCATGTAAATGAGTGATTACTTAACTTAGGTAAACACTCAACATGCTAAAACTGAATGTTTCCTATTTTTATTTTATGCAAATTTCTTGCTCAAATACATTATAACATAATTAAATATAAATTCAAGGGGTATTTTAATACCCCAAAATAGAAAAAAGTGCCACCATGACACTTCTAACTACTTATTATCAAGTTCTAAATTCTTTAGCTTTTCTTCTTCTAACGCTAAATTTTTTCTTTCCTGTTCAACAATATTTTGTGGAGCCTTAGTCACATAGCCTTCATTACTTAAAAGATTCTTTCTTCTTTGAATACTCTTTTTTAACATCTCAATTTGTGCTAACTTTAAAGCCTTATCAGCTTCCGTCTCCACCTTCTCAAAGAATATCGTCGCTCTTACCTTCTTAGAAAATACCTTATAAGCCTTAATACCAAGATTATCCTTAACAACATTATCCTTTAATTTCAACATCTTAATAATTAAATCATTATCATCACTAGTATCAAACATTACTTTAAATTCTTTACTAATATTATTCTCAGCTTTAATATTTCTAAAATTCTTAATAAATTCAATCTCATCATCAACAATATCTTCAATATCTTCAAACACTAACTTTTTATTATGTCTTGGATACTTAGAAATCATTATCGACTCACTATCTCTAACTGGTAACATACCATAAATTTCTTCTGTAACATAAGGCATAAATGGATGAAGTAACTTTAATATTCCATCTAACACATAACATAACACACTCTTCGTACTCTTACTATCAATCGTATACTTAGCCATTTCAATATAATTATCACAAAACATCGTCCAAGTAAAATTATAAATCGTACTACCAGCATTATTAAACTCATACTTATCCATAAACTTTCTTGTTTCTTCCAAAGTACGTTCAAACTTAGTTAATATCCACATATCTTCCGGTTTCAAATCATCTAAAACAATCTCATCTAACCCCTCAATATTAGTTAAAACAAACCTTGAAGCATTCCATACCTTATTAATAAAATTCCAAGTAGCTTTAATCTTCTCTTCATCAAAACGCATATCCGTACCACTAGCAACATCTGTTGCTAAGTAATACCTTAATGCATCTGCTCCATAATCTCTTATCATATCAAAAGGATCAATCCCATTACCTAAAGACTTACTAAACTTTCTTCCTTGTTTATCTCTAATAAGACCATGTATTAAACAATCTTCAAAAGGTCTTTCACCTAATAATTCTTCTCCTTGAAAAGTCATTCTATTAACCCAAAAAGGAATAATATCATACCCTGTAACCAAACAATTATTAGGGTAATATCTTTCTAAATCACTAGTGTTATCTGGCCACCCTAAAGTAGCAAAAGGCCATAATGCCGAAGAAAACCATGTATCCAAAACATCTTCATCTTGAACCCAACCTTCACCATCAGGTTTATCCATACCAACATAGATTTCTTCACCACGATACCACGCTGGAATTCTATGGCCCCACCATAATTGTCTGGAAATACACCAATCATAAGTAATTTCCATCCAGTGATTCATTGTCTTCTCATATCTTGCTGGTACAAAATGTACTTTTGTCTTACTATTCTTTTGATTTTCTAATACCTTATCCGCTAAAGGACGCATCTTAACAAACCATTGCTTTTTAATCATTGGCTCAACCATCGCCCCCGTACGTTCACTATGACCAACTTCATGAACTATAGGTTCAACCTTAATAAGTAATCCCAAATCCTCTAAATCTTCAAGTAATACCTTACGACATTCCAAACAAGACATACCCTCATACTTACCACATAAATTATTCATAGTTGCATCATCATTCATTATAACAATACGTTCTAAATTATGACGATTACCAACTTCAAAATCATTAGGATCATGTGCTGGCGTAATCTTTACAGCCCCAGTTCCCTTAGTCATATCAGCATGTTCATCAGTAATAATTGGAATTAAACGATTAACAATTGGCAAAACAACATTCTTACCAACATACTTCTTATAACGTTCATCTTCCTTATTAACCGCAACCGCAACATCTCCAAATAACGTTTCAGGTCTCGTAGTTGCAACATCAATATACTCTTCACTACCTTCTATACGATACTTCAAATGATAAAAAGCACTAGCCTCTTCACTATAAATAACTTCTTCATTAGATAATGCTGTCTTAGCAACAGGATCCCAATTTATAATCTTTTCTCCCCTATAAATTAATCCCTTATTATAATAATCAACAAATACCTTTCTAACAGCCTTCGATAAACCATCATCTAAAGTAAATCTTTCTTTATCATAATCTAAAGATATACCAAGTTTAGCCCATTGACTCCTAATAATATCAGCATGTTCATGAGTCCAATTCCAACATTCTTCTAAGAAACCATCTCTTCCCACTTGATACTTATCAAGACCCTTCTCTTTTAACCTGCCAACAACTTTAGCTTCCGTTGCAATAGCGGCATGATCCATACCTGGTAACCATAAACAATCATACCCATTCATTCTCTTATAACGAATAATAATATCTTGTAACGTTACATCCCAAGCATGTCCTAAATGTAATTTACCCGTAACATTTGGGGGAGGAAGCACAATTGAATATGGTTTCTTACTTGTATCTCCGGATTTAAAATAACCCTTACTCTTCCATTCTTCATATTTATTTTGTTCAACCAAATTATGATCATATTTCTTTTCTAACATTTTATTACCTCTTTCATATATTTATCAGCATATACCACTAAATCTTTGTATCTATCTTCTAACTTCAATACTTTAGTTATCTTATTTATTAACTTTTCTTTATATATAACTTTCATAATTTCTTTATAATTTACATCGTATATATAAGAATAATAAAGTATGATATAATCACTACAATTAAAATATTCTTGATATTTAACTAACGTATCTTTATAGAATTCTTTTCTTGTATCTTCATGTTCGGGTATTTTTGTATTTTCAATAAATCTATCTTCTCCAATAGCACGCAAAATATCTAACTTATCACAATCTCTTATCATTTTGATAAAATTATTACTAATATACTTACTATCCACTTCATATTTATTATGATATTTTACACCCAGTACTACAGCTTCTAATGCCTTTTTATCTAATATTTTATCAAGTAATCCTTCTTCTTTTAATATCTTATAACCCAAATCACCATGGTCAATATTTAAATCATTATAAGAATCAAATTTATCTAGCTGAGGAAATCTTCCTATATCATGAAATAACCCTAAGATATATGCCACTATAACATCATTCTTAGATAGCTTTAACTTTCTAGCTAACCATTCCATTAAAGAAGCCACCCGATAAGAATGTAAATACTTCCATCTTATTTTCTCATTATTTAAATCAAATTTACTTATGTATTGTTCAAATATCTTTATTGCATCATTCTTCATTTACAACAACTCCATTAAAAAATAGCCACAACGTAAGAACGAGAAAACCCGTGGTACCATCTTACTTTATGACTAATCATACACTCTAAATCTTAACGCGATTATACGGTTTATGCTCCCAAGTAACATTCAATTAACTAGTTTCTTAGTTTTCACCACCCACTAAGTCTCTTTTAAAACTAAAGTTAAAATACTCCCCTTGTTCATCGCATCTATTGGTATTATATAGTATTGTTCTTCTTTATTCAAGACTTTCTTTTATTTTTAATACTTCATCAACCGATAATTTAGTGATATCAGCTATGGTTTCAACATCAAGATTTTTTTGCAAAGCATTTTTAATAATTTCTTGTTGTTTTTTCTGTTCGCCTACAACTTGTCCTTCAATAAGCCCATCACTTTTTCCATCGTTATACCCTTCATTTTTAGCTATTTCACGGCCAATCTTTTCCCACTTAGCATCTTCAATATCTCTATCAACATAAATTAAATTATTAATTTCACTTGAATAATCTTCCATAAAATTTACCACCTTACTAAATATTGGACTATTACCTACTAATTGTCTAGATTCTTCGATACTATCACTCGTTAACAATTTTAAGGCATGATATAACCATTTCTTGTCTTCATTATAAGCAATTTCTTCAACATTTGCAAGAGATACATAAATTAATTTTGGCGTATAAGGCAAGACTTCATTGGTTTCTTCTTCTCTCGTTGTAAACACATTTACTAGCTTATCTTTAAACAATTTTATCTTATTTTTAACAAATACTAATTGTACAAAGTTAAGCTTTTTATATTCTTCCCCATTAACCTGATCCTTCAAAATAATACGATAAGCATACTGATTATTTTTCAAAATATTTTCTGGTGTTAAGTTAGTATAAGCCTCAATGTTTATTAAAGTATCATCCGCTACATGTAGTAGTAAATCAACAATCATTTTCTTATTACTATGTTGTTCAATAGGAAGCTCAGTATCAACAAAATAAGCCTTCTCAATGTCATTTGGATCAATACCAAGTAAGTTAACAATAATGGTGTTGATAAACTCTGGAAACGTTTTGCACACCGTTTTAAATGGTCCATCATATATCATAGGAATCTGAAAATCAGGATTATTTTGCTTGATATCTACAAGACTAGTTGAAATATCATGAGCTTTGTTTTTGTTTATTGTCTTTTGCATATTTTCTTCTCCCTTCCATGTTGCATCTTAATAAATTTTTTGCCATTTTCCCACCTCCCTTCTAAGAGGGCTTAAATATCCCCCTCTAATAATATTTATTACCGGTTCATGCCCGATTTTCTTTTTTTTCGGGCAAGCTTTTTCAAAAAAATGCCCAAAAATATCAAATTTTACATAAATTTGACATAAAATAAACAAAACACCCAATAAAAAAAGACTACATCTGTGTAGTCAATATTTAATCTTTCTTTTTATCCTTTTTCTTATGTTGAAACAAAATATCGGTCTTCAAAACAATAAATAATAAGAAAATCATTAATATAACATAAATTGCAATTGCTTGTTTCTGGTCTCCTAAAACAAAGAATATTGAAACTAAACTAAACATTGCTGTAATAAAATAAATAATTAATATTGAAGTTCGAGGTGAAAACTTCATTTTTAATAACTGATGATGAAAATGTTCCTTATCCGGAGTAAATATTCCCTCGCCATTTAATAATCTTCTTAATATAGCAAACGCTGTATCAAAAATAGGAATCGCCATAATACATATTGGAATAATAATACTTGTTAAAGTTGTTGCTTTAAAACCTAAAAGGGCAATTATACTAATTAAAAATCCTAAAAAATCACTACCACAATTACCTAAAAATATCGATGCCGGAGGAAAATTATAAACTAAGAACCCTAAAGTCGAACCCAACATAATAAACGCTAAGGTTACATCCAAACCACCCATTTGATTTAAAATAAGCGCAATAATAGCAATCGTTAAAAAATATATTGAAGAAATACCCGCTGCAAGCCCATCTAACCCATCTATCAAATTAAGCATATTAATAAACGCCACAATAAAGATAATCGTTACAATATAATTAAATGGATAACTAAAAGTTAAATTAATACCTAAAAAAGATACATCATTTAACACCAACCCTCCATATATAACCACCGTCGCTGCAGCAATTATATGCGTAATAAGTTGATACCTCGCCTTAACCGGATTAATAGAATCAATAAATCCCACCAAAATAAGTAAAAAGCCCCCCATTAATATCGATAACATCATCGTACTAGACTTAGCAAATAACATATACCCTAACATAAACGACAAAAATATGGCAACCCCACCTAACCTAGGCATTGGTTTCTTATGAATTTTCCTAGGTGAATTAGGATAATCCATCGCATTAACATGAATAGATACCTTCTTAATTATTGGTATCAATAATAAACTTGTTAAAAAAGTAACTAAGACAATCACAAAAATATTATGGCCATTTATCATAAAGCTCATATAAGCACCAACTTTCATTAATCTCATTATACCTTAAAATTTCAAAAAAAAGAAGAGATAAACTCTTCCTAATCTTTAACAATCACAGTTAAATTACTTAAATCATTCGTATTAACATCATAGTATAGCTTTAAGATATACGTTTTATTATTCTTATAAGCATAAACATTAAGATAAGTCTTATTATTTTCATAAGTAAAATAATAAGTATGCCATATAATATTACCCTTTAAATCATCATCTACTAAAGCATTTATCTTATCCTTATATACATCACCTAATTCACCATAGCCATATATCCGATTTAATAAATACATTAAGTATAAATCATTCTTATAATCTTTTTTAACTAAACTAACTAAATTTTCTAAAACCTTTCTAACACTTTGCCTATCCTTATAATCAAATCCTTTAACATTATCTAAAGTCTTATAAAACTTTATAAAATCTTTAGTACTCATTCCATTCTTATTAACCAATAAATCATACAAAGCATAAGCTGGCTTATCAGCTAAATATATCCTATTTACTATATCTTCACCAAATAACCTATATAAAATATTATATGTTGTAGTATATGATTCATACGTTGAAGGAATTCCATTACCAAAGTACTTTGCTGAAAATATCTCCGCTCCACCTTCTATTATAAATGTCATTGAATTAAGACTAATGCACTTACTAATATCACTTACATCACCTAAAGATTTATATAAACTACCATCTTCACAAACAGCGCCTTTTTCTAACTCTTTATCATAGGTAAAATCAACTAAATGTGTTAATTCATGATATATAATATGTTCATCTTTATAATACTGGCCATAAAAATTAACACTCCATTCACTAGCATTCCCCGCTTCTCCAATTGGACCAACATCTTTATTTACCTTATTTATCCTTGTTCCCTTAGCCATAGCAACAAGCTTATCTTCATTAATATTATCTTTATAATCAGCATAAATACTAAATAAATTCAAGAAATACTTTTGATATCCATCTATCTCATTATTATGTAAAATATAATAAGCATACATATTAAATAAGTCTTTATTACTTTCTATCTTACTTTTAATATTATCTAACCCATAATCTTTTATAACCTTAGCAATATCTACACTCTTATTAAACTTATCAATATCACTACTATCTTCATAACTATCTTGATTAGTACCTATTTTTACAATATAATCCCCGTATTTACCATATACATAGTACCCATTATCATTTCTAATAATAGTTTTCTTTTCAAAAGGTAAGATAAATTCATTCTTATTATTAATTACACCATAATTACGATAATCCTTAACCATACAAGTATTATCACTATAACAATCTATTATAGGGTATTCTCCAACTACCTCACCCTTCTTATCTTTAAGTTCATAGGTATTTGAATACTCTCCCTTAACCTGACATATTACATTATCACTATCTGGTTTATAATAAATTAACTCATTATCCCCACATACTGTTATCTCTTCTTGTTTATCAACATCAAAGTATTTTTTCTTTTCCTCATACTCAGTAACAATAACATCAACTAAGTCATCATTTGCCACAAATAATCTATTACCCGTTAATCTCTTAACCTCGTCATTAGTATAAAATATTTCATTACTTTCTTTATCAATATAATATCCTTTATCTATATAATCAATATTATATGAACCACACTTATCATTAATAGCATTCTTCTTATAGTATACTTTATAACCCTTATTACAATCATCTTTCTTTAAGTAATAATACTCATTTATTTTAGGAATATCTAAACTTCGATACTCAGTACCATCATCATTAACATAATACTTTGTATCTTCATTACTAAACACCATAATATCATTTTCTTTAGTTAACTCTTTAAAACTACCAATATATTTATTATTGTAAACCTCGTAAGTATCATTATCATAAATATAATAAAATTCTTTATTCACATAATAATCTTGATATTCTAAGCTCTTTTCTCCGGTATTTAAATCATATACTCCGTCTTCACTAAATACTTTATTATTCTTAATAACTGCGGTATTCTTAAATTCTTTAGTAAGGGTTGTTATCTCTTCTAAACTACTATCATAAATTTTAATCTTACTACCCGATACAACGGCATTATATTTACCCGTATCTAAGTTTCTTAAATAAGTAATCTCATCATTACTAGCATCTATATACTTACTACTTTCTACACTATAAAGGTGATTACCAAGATAAATATAATCTCCATAAGCATCACACCTAGTATAAATACCATATAACTCTTTATCAAAGGCTCCTAAATCATTAAAATCATTATCATATAATTTATAACTATTATCATTTAAAGTAATATAATACTTACCGTTACCACAACTAATAACATCATCAAATCCATAATACTTAATAACCCCAACCGTATCAATATAATTTCTTTTATTTTCTTGATATATCTCATCTTCCTTAAGGTTATTAACCTTATTCTTAAATACCAATATTCCAACGACAATTCCAATAATACCTAAAACTATACACCCAATAACAATCAATAACTTTTTCTTATTTTTCATATAAACTCTTAATCATCTTCTAATATGTTATATACGCCAGTCTCCTCTATTTTACTTTCTATCTTTTCTTCGTTATTATCTTTCTTATCTAAAGCTTCATCTATTAACTTATCTAACTCTTCGTCTCTTAAAAATTTTTTATCTTCTTTATTTTTACTCTTACTTTTATCTTTCTTATCTTTAATATTTTTATTATTTAACTTTTCTTCTAAAGATGCAATAACTCTTCTAATCTTTTTCTTACTATTTAACTGAGCAATAATAATAATCAAACATAAAAATATTAAAGTAGCACTTCCTATTAAAGCATACATATAAAAATTATTATCATCATTCATCTTATTTATTAAATCTATATCAAAAGTTTGAAAAGTCTTCTCTACTTCATTATATAAATAATACCCCCTAGTACCATCACTTAAATTAACCCCTCTAATTAAGTAATAACCATTATCTAAGTCTTTATAATAATACCCTTTAACATCAATATCATTTATCTTTATATCCTTAGCTATAAAATTCTTAATATTTATTTCTTCATTACTTGGATAAATTATTAAATTATCCCCAGTAAGTTCAATATACTTAGTATACTCTCCATTATCATATATAAAGAATCCTACCTCACCCATACTATTTTTTAACGCTACTAAAGTAATATTAGAAGCCTCATTTTTAAAACAAGGTACTTCATTACCATCTATATTTATAGTACTTTCAGTATATAGTGAAGGTATTTCTAAGTTTCTACTAGTCTTTAGGATTGAATATTCATAATTATCTACCATGACATATATTGGGTTAGAATCTTCAACATTAACAGTAACTATATAAGTTCTTAAAGCCCCTGATTCGGCTGTTACTTTAATTTCAAATTTATTTTGTCCTTCATTAACTTCAAATTCTCCCGTACCTTCTACTTTTGAAGCATTATCTTTTCTAGTTGCATCGATAGTAACTTTGGTCGTTGTTGGTGGTACACTTACACTATATTCTAATGTATCTTCATTAAATTCGGGACTTAAATCATACCCCGAAACACTTAAACTTTTTAAAGTATTAACTGTTGAATCTGGTCTTTTTTCTACTACTGTAACTCTCTTTGAACCACTAATATTAGAGTTAGTACCATCACTACTAGTAATATCACCACTCAAAGTAAATGATATAACCCCCGTACTAGTTGCCCTACAACTTACACTAAAAGTCTTAGTCGCATTAGCGCCAGTTCCACTATCGCCAACCCATTGGTTAGAACAACCACTAGTATTACCAGCAGATGTAATTTTAACATTCCAAGCAGCTGTTTGTTTAACCGTTACTGATGCGGTTACTTTAGAACCATTTTCTATTTGACTACTTGAAACATTAAACGAATAACTAGGAGCAGCATAAACTACCCCTAATGTTACTATATTAATTAAAAAACTAAATACTATATATTTTATTCTTTTCATAACTACCTACCTTATATTTGTTTTATATTAGTTTGCCCTAATAAATATTGTCTTATTAATAATAAGTCTGCTGAATTTATTTTACCATCACCATTAATATCGGCTGCTTCCTTATAAGCTCCACTTAATAAATTAGTATTAAGTAAATGTAATCTTATCTTTAAAATATCAGCTGAATTTATTTTACCATCACCAGATAAATCCCCTAGTAATACACTTGTATAAGAACTACCATCATCAAAGTTTAGTACCGTTCCTGTCTTAATTATATCAGTATCACTATAAGTTACATAAGAATCACTATTTTTTAAACTATCTATTGAAGTTCCTACATTAAATCCTCTAACATAATTATTTAATAATTTAACTCCCAAGTTATTCATTGATGTTTGATAGCTTACCTTTGCCTCTGGCACAGGCTCTGGTGTTGGGTTATCCGGAGTAGGCAAAGGATTTACTGGTGGTGTGTAATCACCACAAATAGTACAATACCCCCCAGTTGCATATTTAATTCCTTCTCTTACGGGGTTAGATGCACTAGATACAGCTCCTATATTAAAGAAATTAAATACTGATTGATACGTCTTTCCATCATATTCTAAAGTCTCTCCTGTAGTAGCAATAGACCCCTTAGTACCAGACTCTTGTTTTGCTAAACTAGCTAAGTATATTGGTGATATATTAGCAGTCTTTCCGGCTTCAACGAATATTGATTTATAACTTTGATTATCCTTATTAGAATTACCTTCCATAAATGTATTATTAAGTATTGTTTGAACAGCATCCTCCGTATATAATTCATTATAATTTAAAGCTTCAAATTGTAAGATATATTTCTCTGTTAGAAAATTTCTTGGATCCATATAATATGCCGTTCCCCTAAAGTTAGGTTGATACCATCCTGGTTCAACTTTTATTGGATTTCCATTCTCGTCTTTTTCATACAAAGCACTATATTGTGTAGCACCCGTTCCCTTTTCACAATTAACCACATAGGTAAAGTCAAGGTTCGTTTGCATAGCTTGAAATGTCCAGTTAGGATGTATTTTATGTAAGTATCTTAATGCTTTTTTATAAGTTTCAGGAAATCCTTCTTTATCTAGTAAGGTTTCAAATTCTACATCTTCAACACTCTCTATTACTTGAACTGTATCTATATTTCCTGCTGGGCTGTCATATTTGTCAGCCATTCCCGTATATACAGGTATATTAAATACTAACCCTAAGTTTAGTAAGCCATTTTTTAAGTATGCATTATAGCTTGTTTTGGCTTCACTAGATGGTGCATGGATATTAGCCATGTATTGATGGTTAAATAATGCACTATCAGCATTGGGGTTAACATTATATTTCTTTAAGTATGAAGTAAATTGCCCTCTTGATATATAACCATAACTTATCCATTTAGCACCCCCTACAATAGCTTTTTTAGGAGTATTCCATGGTCTATCATAGATATCATTTCCTGGATCTCCCAAATAGGTTCCATATACATATCCTTCTTGGCCATTATATTTAATTCTAGCCCACTTACTTCCGTTTACTTTTTCTTCTAGAAGTTCTACTATGGAACCAGTCAAGATTTCTCCAATGGCATTGCTACTACCATCGTCATTGTTTTTGGTTGTTGGTTTGCTTCTAAACCAAAGGTCAGCTGTTGCAACTCGGTAAGTTGCTGCACTTACCCTAACTAACCCACCGAAAAAATAATTAGTAGTAATGCCTAAAATTAATATTATCGATATAATTTTAAAAAGTTTAGATTTAGTATACTTCATATCTTTATCCTCTATCTTTTTAAATTATATCAAAAAGGACTAGTCTTTTCTAGTCCTTGTCTTATTTATGTGTAAATAATTGTTGTATCTAAAGAGTAGATTGCATTCAAGTTGTGAGTGCAATCGGCTACAGCCGACATATCGTCTTCTTCTCTCACTCTATAGAATCTTCATACATCTATCATGTTTCTTATTAACCATTCTCTATATCATCATATATAGTTTTACCTGTTGATAAGTCCGGTGGCGGAGCCGGCCTCACACTGCCGAGGCAGCGGTGCTTAGGACTATCCTACTTTTAGGTGGAATGGACTCTCACTAGAACCATTTCCTACTTCTGAGATTAAGATATTAGATTTCAGAAAAGTAACCGGACGAACCCCAATAGTTGCCTTCGCGTAGCTGTTGTCGTTGACATAGCCGGTTTCGCCCACAAAGAAGACGTAGAGGGAGGAGAAAGACGAAGGAGACACTAAAGTCCACTGATGGTAACCAGATTTATATAGGTAATCATTGTTCTTACAATCACTTACACCTGAACCTTTCCAACTATATATTGCCTTTGCTAAACATGTTGCTCTATCTGTTGTTGAACCACCGGATGTAGCATAGCCATAATCACTTGGGTACATTAAACCTATTTTTCCTGTCCATGTTGGTGCGTGTCCACTATATACTGATGTTCCTCTTTCTCTTTCATAAAACATGCTAGCTGTTACATCAGCTTCTGTACTACTACCACCTAAGTTCCAAACAACACTTTCTATTGCATTTCTTGTTGTATCATTTTTTAATGCTCCTGTTGCATATGTTCCATTATAATATTCACCATTTAATGTTGTTTGTAAACTTGCTTTTGACCAATCATTTCCATTGTTACTATCCCAAGAAACATTTCCCAAACTATCATCTCTAATAATCTTGACTAAGTCTTCTTTAGAGCCATCTTCCTTCGTCATGTTCTTAAATACACCAATGATACGCCATTTTTCACATGTACTATCACTTTGATTACTATAATCACTACAATTGAAATATACATAGTTATTTGGGTTTGCACCAATATATCTTATATTATTATCAGGATCATCAGTCGCAAAATTTGTAGTATCTTTAGCAGCAAGCTCAATTATTTGATCAGCATTTCCAGGTTCCTTGTATTCAACTGACTCATTTATACCTATCTTAGTACTAAATGATACACCTTGATTATCATCTTGATTCTCATCTTGATTCTCATCTTTATCTAAGAATGTAATAGTTAAGGTATAAGTTTGTGTCTTACCTGCATCAATAGCATAATTACTTACCATCGCCTCATTTGTACTAGGTACTTGTGTTTGAGCTACATTCTTACCACCATCACTACTAGTTAGAGTATATACTAAATCAGTTTTATCTACAAACTTATTAGATAACTCACTAAAATAGATAGTATAGTTAGTACTAACATTTCCAGTATTCTTTACAGTAAATGTTTTAGTAACAGAGTTACCTGGTACAGCATTTGCTAGAGTTATCTCATCACCATCTTTGTACTCTAAAGCCATAACACCATTAGTAATAACTACATTATTAGTATCTTTATTACCAGATATATTAGCAACAAAGTAAGCATAAGACGTAGCTACTACTATACTTACTAACAGCAAAACCCCAACAATTGATAAAATTATTATTTTCTTATCTTTCATACATATAAACCTCTTTTCCATTATTTTAAACAAAATAAATAATTTTATTACACATGACTTATGATGTCATATGCTTGCAATATCATAATACCACAAATTATCATGTTAGAAAATAAAAATTTTTTCAAAAAAATCTATTTCCACTAAGTCTTAATAAAATAAAAATAAAGAAACACGCTATGTAAATAAAAAAAGAACTATTCACTAGTCCTTTGGTTTCATAATAGGAAATAACACAACATCTCTAATAGACTCTTGATTATAAATTAACATCATTAATCTATCAATGCCAAAACCTAAACCAGATATTGGAGGCATACCTTGTTCCATAGCAGCCATAAAATCTTCATCTAAGTCCATAGTCTCGTCATCCCCCTGTTTCTTCGCATTTAATTGCTCCACAAAGTTTTGTCTTTGAACCTCTGGGTCAACAAGTTCACTATAAGCATTACAAATCTCTGTCCCACAAACAACAACTTGGAATACATCAACTGCATTCTTATCATTATCATTTCTTCTAGCAAGAGGTTTTAAAATAGCTGGATAATTATAAAGAATAGTTGGTTGAATAATATTAGCGCGAATCTTCTTCTTATATGCAAAGTCAATTATTTGACTTAAAGACTTATATTCAATCATATCATTCATCGTAAATAAACCTTTACTTACTACTAATTCTTTTAATTCATTAGGATCTTCAATCTCTAAGAAATTATCTCCAAGTAATTTCTTCATTTCTTCAATATAATTAATTCTCGTCCATGATTCTTTACCAAAATCAAGTTCATTACCACGATAATTAATTGTTGTTGTCCCAACTAACTCTAATAAAGCATTTCTAATAAAGTCTTGGAAGAAAATAATCGTATTTTCAAAATTCCAATATGCTACATACCATTCTACTTGCGTAAACTCTTGTAAATGTTCTGTATCCATACCTTCATTTCTAAAGCACTTAGCTACTTCATACACTCTATCATAACCAGCTGCAATACATTGTTTTAAATAAGTTTCCGGAGCAATTCTTAAATTCATATCTAAATCTAAGGCATTATGATGCGTAAAGAAAGGTTTCGCAGCAGCCCCCGATACAGCAGTTTGCATAATAGGAGTCTCTACTTCTAAAAATCCATTCTCTCCTAAATATCTATGTAAAAAGTTATAAAACTTACTTCTACCTAAGAATACCTTTCTACTATCTTCATTCATAATTAAATCAACATATCTTTGACGATACTTCATTTCTGTATCTGTTAAACCATGAAACTTCTCAGGTAATGGTCTTAAAGCTTTACCTAAAAATTTAAAACTATGTACTCTTAAAGTCTTCTCACCAGTTTGAGTAGTAAATATCTCACCAGTCGCACCAATAAAGTCTCCTGTATCAATTAACTTCTTAAAGAAAGCATAATTCTCTTCCCCAACACAGTCAATCTTAAACTCTAATTGTAAATCAGCTTCTAAATCTCTAATTCTAATAAAACTTAACTTACCCATTTTACGCATAAATATAATACGACCAGCAACACTTACATCCATAGTCTCATCACTTAAATTACGTGCTTCAAGTAGTGTATGCGTTCTTTTAAAAGAATCAGGATAAGGATTACAAACTTTACTAATTTCTTTTAATTTTTCTCTTCTTACTGTTTCTTGTTCAGTATATAATTTTTCATTCATATAAACACTTCTTTTCTTTGTTTTTTCATGTTAGATAATACCATAAGTTCTAATTCTAGTCAATTTTATCTTCACTAATTTCTTCAAACTTTTTATCTTTAACCTCATTAAATAACTTACTCATAGTAATATTACCCTTAGTTAACCCCCTAATACTTAAATCTTCGGCTTTATTATTAGCAATTCTTAAATTATTTTCACTCGATAACAATGCCTCTTTAGTCTTCTGTAAATGATCTATTGTTTTATCTATTTCTTCAATAGCTTTCTTAAATTTATCACTAGCTAATCTATAGTTTCTTCCAAAAGATTCTTTAAATTTATTCATATTATCTTCAAAATTAGTTATATCTATATTTTGTTCTTGAATAGTAACTAACTCTTTCTTATACTCTAAACTATTTAAACTAATATTTCTAATTAAAGTTATTAATGGTATAAAAAATTGTGGTCTAATAACATACATCTTAGGATACTTATAAGATACATCTACTATCCCTGTATTATATAATTCATTATCTATTTCTAGTAATGATACTAATACGGCATATTCACAATTCTTTTCTTTTCTATCTTTATCTAATTCTTTAAAGAAATCTTCATTCTTATGTTTACTACTAGTTGTATCTCCCTCATTCTTCATTTCAAACATAATTGATACTATCTCAGTATGATCACTATCAAAATCTCTATAAATAAAATCTCCCTTAGAACCAGTCTTACAATCATTATCTTTTTCAAAGTAAGCATGTGGAAATAAAGGTCTTAACTTATTAAATTCCATACTACAATGTTGTTCTAAAGACTCTCCTATCATTTTAGTAGATTGTCTTGCTTTAAAATCTTTATAATACGCTATTTGTTTATCTTTCATTTTTATTTTATTTTCATAAGAATCTTTAAGATTAGTTTCTTTATTTATATATTCTTGTTTACTTATTTCTATTTTATTAGCTAAATCAGTTATTTCTTTATCTTTTTCATTTAAAGATGTTTTTAAGTCTAGTTCATACTTAGTATCTTTATTTTTTAATTCTCCCTTTAGTTTTTCTATCTCTAAGTTTTGTTTATTTATTTCTTCTAAGTAATTATTTTTTATTGTAGTTTCTTGATTTTTTAATTCATTCTTTAAGTTAAGTATTTCTTCATTCTTCTTACTAATATCTTTACTATGTTCTTGTTCAATATGATTTTTAATAATCTCTAGTTCTTGTTCTTTATCTTTCTTATATCTATTTTCTAATTCTTTTATTTCTTTATCATATTCTTGATTTTTAATTTGTTTAACTATTTTATCATAGTCTGTTTCATTTATTTGGAATATTGTCCCACAATTAGGACATTTTATTTCATTCATGAAGCACCTTCTTTCTATTTTCTTGAAAAGTTATTCCAGTACACTGGAATAACTTTTCATACTTAACACTAAAATATTTTAGGTATAAAGATAAATCCCCCAATTATTGCCGCTACTATAGCTAAAACAAGTACTGCCCCAGCCGCAATATCTTTAGCTAACCCCGCTTTCTCATTCTTATAAGGCATAACCATATTAACAACAGTCTCAATTGCCGTATTAAATAACTCCGCTGAAATAACTACCCCAAACAAAATAAAACAAATATACCATTCTATCATACTAATTTGATAAACAAACCCTAATATAATAACCAAAATAACAGCTAAACAATGTATCTTCATATTTCTTTCTGACTTAAAAGACTTATAAATACCCCAAAAAGCATATTTAAAACTATTAAATAAATTCTTAGCACCCTTAATAAATACTTCACTCTTACTCATCATAACTTTTCTTTAAAACCTTCCTAAAACTATCTAAAGACTCTTCCTTAGAATAACCTAATAACTCCATAATATAAACATAAGTATCTAAATCAACATCATTAACCCAATTAGAATTACTAATCACTCTACTAACAATATTCCTTAAATTTATATCTTCTATATTATCTAATCTTTTCCTAAACTCTTCTACTATCAACACTAATCTCTCCTATTCCTGGTAACGCCTTATCTTTATCACCTTCAATAAATCTATAAGCCCCACTAGTAAATAACATTTCTATATGACTACCCATAATATTATTAAAAACATTTCCATCATATAAGTAATATTCATTATTTTCTATATCTTCTAAATTACCATTAGTACTAAAAGTTATTAAACTAACCACCTTTAAAGGCTTATTTCTAACAATATATTTTATATTACAATAATTACTACATCCATATATCGCATCCCTACATTTAAGTAAGAAATAAGCCATATCACTCATCATAGTATCATCATGTATATAATCTCTAAACATTGATAATATTATACTCCTTTTTTCTTCTAAAGTAACTATATTTGCTCTCAAAGCTCTTCTTTTTAGTATTTCTAATGAATCTATATACTTAAAATCTTTATCTTTTTTATCTAAATACTCATTAACTTTATTTAAAGACTCTCTAAATTCTTCTTGTTGTAAGACAGAAGATCCTAAGTACTCAAATCCCTCTAAGTTCATCCCTAACTTTTCTTTAGCAATATCTGATCCCATAACTGACTTAGTTGAATCAACATTAATTATAAAATCATTAACTAATATAACAGCCTTAGAATGTCCTTGAAATAAACTATCTTCCGTCTTAATTCTATTTTGCCCATTAAGTATTTGAGAAGGTATCCCTAAGAACTCACAAAGTTTAGTAAATATTAAAACAAACTCATGACATATAACTAAATTATTCTTATCATTAATACTTTCTATTCTTTCTATACTCTTATGCGGTATATTAACAACATCCCCCATAGCCATATATAAATCATCATACGATAACTTCTCACATAATCTTCGATATAAATAATATATTTTCTCTAACTCATTAAAGTTAGTATTACTAATCTCTCTAAGCAAACTATTCTTAAAATCACTATCTATTTTAACTTTATCTAAGTTAATTTTATACTTAATAAAATTATCTTTATCTACTGGTATTCTACTATAATGTTCTGCAAAATAATCTAACCCCATATTCTTAAAATCTCTAAGTACTTCATTACCAAGCCATATTTTCTTTAACTTATTAACCACATCTTCTATATCTAATCCCAATACTTTTTTAGACTTTAACTCATATTCATAATCATACTTAGTACCACTATTAAAATTATCAAAATACCTATATAAATCATAATAACTAATATTACCATCAATAATTATTGTACTAGCATATACCCTATAAAGCATTCTAACATTACTCATAATCTTGTTACTAATCTCTGTTGGAAAGTTAAACCTCGTACATATATTAACTCTTCCTATATCAATTGGATCTTTATTCAAAGTTAATAATAACTCTTCTAAGTTAGTATTACTAATCTTGCTTAATATATCATTAGAACTTAATAACTTTATAATATCATCAATTCTTTTATTATCTACTTTTCTATCTTTAATATGACGGTAATAATATTCATAAGTATTAATACTTTCTAACTCTTTTATCTTTCTTCGTTCTAAAATATTAAATTGACCTAAATTTTCTTTAAAAAACCATCTTAATTCTTTATAATCATAACATATACATACACTAGTATTTTCTTTCGATAATCCTTCTAAATTAATACTTCCTTTATTAATAAGACTTTCTTTAAGTAAATGATATACACTACCATTATTAATAGCCATTTTAATTAAAGGAACTAAACTATCATTATCTTTATGGTATTTATCATCATCAAAATAAATATTATTATCTTTAACATATACTAAATTATTATTTATAAATGGTATCTGCATCGTTATCACCCTATAGTAAAAGTATACCAAAATTTATTGATTTAGAAAAGATAATGTCTTTTCCCATACTTATGGGCTTTTTTTAGCTTCATTTCAAATTAGTCAGACTTCCATTCTAAAAAAGTCAAAAATTATAATATAAAAGCCAATTTTATTACGCTACAGGCGTAATTTTTTGCCAATTTTATCAATTTATTACGATGCAGCGTAATTTTTTAGCAAAAATATTAAAAAAATTAAAATATTACAGTTTTTCAATTTCTGTAAAAAAACTTATACCATCTTTAAAAATCAGCACTGTTTTCAAGCAAAATATATCTAGCATGATATATTTTAGCTTACAAAAATTCAAAAACTGTAATTTGAAGTATATGAAAAAAGATAGTATATTACCACTCGAAGGAGAAAAAAAATCTGTTATTCTATAAATTACCCCTTAAAAACTATATATAAACTTAAATTTCACTATCCAATCTATTTTCTCCTTCAAAACAAAAAGAGTACTCGGAAAAACACACCCCGCGTACTCTTTTTTTAATTTTCACTTAATTTTTTATAATATTCATATCTTTCTTTAGCATTTTCTATTTGCATATCAAGTAATTCTTTAGCAAGGCTTCCATCCTTATTCATTAAAGAACGATATCTAACTTCATTCTTCAAGAAATCTTCATACTTCGTATAATCTGGTTCCTTACTATCCATATACAACTTCTTATCAACTGGGTTATAACGCATTAAATTAACATAACCACAATTAACTGCTAACTTTTCTTCATTTATTGAACAAGACATACCACCCTTAATACCCTGTTCAATACAAGGACAATAACAAATTACAATACTTGGTCCCTTATGCTCTTCGGCTTCTTTAAAAGTCTTAATCGTTTGCATCATATTAGCGCCAAAAGATACACTTCCAACATATGTATTCGGATAACACATTGCAATCTTGAATAAATCCTTCTTAGGTACTTTCTTACCCATATTAGCAAATTCTGCAACTGCACCCAATCTTGTTGACTTTGAAGATTGTCCACCCGTATTAGAATATACTTCTGTATCTAAAACGATAATATTAACATTCTCACCACTTGATAAAACATGGTCGATACCACCAAAACCAATATCATAAGCCCAACCATCTCCACCAACAATAAATACACTTCTTGCTGGAACATAATCAATTAACACACGTAAATCTTTTGGAATATCTAAACTTTCTAACTCTTTTTTTACCTCGTTAGTCTTTTCAAAATCATCCTCATTATTTAACCATATATCATATAATTCTTTAACCTTATCATCAACCGCACCATAAGTACTTTGAATAATATTCTTAATACGTTCATGCATTAACTTATAAGAATTATAAATACCAAAACCAAACTCAGCATTATCTTCAAACAATGAGTTAGCCCAAGGTACTAAATAAGGTGTTGAAGGTGCCGAACCACCATAAATAGAAGAACAACCAGTTGCATTGCTAACAACCATTTTCTCTCCAAATAATTGACTAATAGTCTTCAAGTAAGGAGTTTCTCCACAACCAGCACAAGCCCCACTAAATTCAAAATATGGTTTTCTTTGACTACAACCTTTAATTGTAAATTTATCAAATAACTCCGGATTTTTATGCGTATCAAACATCTTATTAGCGTACTCTTGATTCTCGTAAGTAGCATTACCAAATTCTAAAGCCTTCGCTCCATTCTTACCAGGACAAATATTTATACATAAGCCACAACTAGTACAATCAGCTTCACTAACCACAATTTCATAATTATAATCAGTCTTACCTAATACTTTAATACCACGTTCAGACTCACCTTCCGTAATAATCGGTCTAATAACAGCATGTGGACAAACCGAAGCACATAAACCACATTGAATACAATTTTCTTTCTTCCATTTTGGAACACTAGTTGCTACACATCTCTTTTCTTTAGCAGCAAGTCCTTGAGGAAAACGTCCATTTCTTAATTCCATAACATCATTAACACTTAAAGAATCGCCCTTACGATGATTAATTACTTCAAAAATATCTTTATCTAAACTCTTTTCTTCCGTAACTAAATCCCAAGGATTACTAAATAATCTAACATTGTTAATCGCACCATCTAAAGCCTTAATATTCGCATTAACAACATCTTCACCCTTATTCATAAACTTCTTCTTAATAGAATCAACTAAACATTCTTTAGCATTAGGAAAATCTAGTATTCTTAAAATATCCATTTCCATAATCTTACTAATCTTACCCTTAATTCCACAATCTATAGCTAAACTATCCGCATCAATAACAATAATTCTTGCATTCTTATTTCTTAAAATATTAACATCTTTCAAACTAAATAACTTCACTAAATCATTATCACTCTTATTAGAGTTAATTAAAATTATGGGATTATTATTAAGATTATTAAATAAATCAAAAGTCTTTATATACTCATCTTTAGTAATAACTAATAGATTAGGATTAGTAACATAGTATGGAGCATTCATCATATGATCCCCTATTCTTAAATGACATACTGTAACCCCACCACTCTTCTTACTATCATATTGAAAATATCCTTGAACATAAGAATCCGTATGCTCTCCTAGTAAATGTAATATATCTTTCGAAGTACTAACCATACCATCTGAACCATAACCATATATTAATATTTCTCTATTACATACTTTAAAAGTATCTTCAATAGGTGCTAAGCTTAAATTAGTAACATCGTCATTAATACTTATTGTAAATGAATTTTTCAAAGTAGTTTCTAACATATTATATACTGCTAAAATATCATTAGGAGTAGTATTCTTACTAGCAATACCATATCTTCCGCCAACAATCTTTATGTCTGTATCTTTTAGAGCAGCCACAACATCTAAGTATAATGGTTCCCCAATTGAACCAGATTCCTTAGTTCTATCTAATACAGCAATATCACTAACAGTACTTGGTAATACGTCCTTTAAATGTTCTACACTAAATGGTCTATATAAATGCACTTCGATTAAGCCATATTTTTTACCTAGTTTATTATATTTATCTACAACTAATTTTATCGTATCACAAACACTACCCATAGCTACAATTACATGTTTAGCATCAGATGCCCCATAATAATTAAATGGTTTATAATCCGTATGCATGATTTCATTTATCTTATTCATATAATCGACTACTACATCTACAGTCTTGGTATAATCATTATTTCTTGCTTCTAAACTTTGAAAATAAATATCTTCATTCTCTGCCATACCAGCTTGATAACCACATGCCACATTTAAAGCTTTATGTTTAAACTCCGCTACTTTATCAAAGTCAATTAAACTTAAAAGCGCTGTTTCATCAATTGCTTCAATAGTATTTATTTCATGACTTGTTCTAAATCCGTCAAAAAAATGTAAGAAAGGTACACTAGCTTCAATCGCACTTAAATGCGCTACTGCTGCTAAATTTTGAGCATCATAGACATTAGTGGACGCTAAAATAGCAAACCCCGTTCCACGTGTAGCATAAATATCACTATGGTCTCCAAATATTGATAGCGCATGAGTTGCCACAGTACGAGCGGCAACATGCATAACTCCTGGTAATCCCTCACCTGCAATCTTATACATATTTGGTATCATTAAAAGTAACCCTTGCGAAGCCGTAAAAGTTGAAGCCAAAGTACCACTCAAAAGAGCACCATGCATACATCCAGCTGCCCCAGCTTCACTTTGCATCTCTATTACTTTAACATCTTCATTAAATAAATTCTTCTTTTTATTACTTAAATTATCTACATTACTAGCCATTGGACTAGAAGGAGTTATTGGATAAATTGCCGATAACTCACTAAAAAGATAAGCAACCTCACTACAAGCTGTATTTCCATCTACTATTTTTTTCATTAATATTTCCCTCTTTCTTTAATTAAACTTCTTTTCATTGGTCTTTCACTAAATAGTTCTAACCTTTTATATACTAATTTATCTCTTAAATCAATAGTAATCCACCAAACCCCTAACTCTTGAAAACTATTTTCCATTCCTTTATGTAATCTTTTATTTACTAAGCAAGGAATATGCACTATATTATCGGGATATTTTACTACATGGGTATGACTATGACCCCTAAACGCTAAATCTATATCATAATCTTGATATCTTTCAAATATCTTTTGATTACTTTTATGACCATGCATCATTAACATTGTATAATCATTTACTTTAAATATCCCATCACTACCCCCTAAGTACTCAATATCATCCCTATTTTTACTAATATATTTAATAATATCTTTATCAGTATAATTTTTCCACCAACCATCATGATTTCCACTAACCATTATTGTTGGCACTCCAAACTCAGGATAATTTTCTATAAAATACTGACTTTGCATTTCAAAACTATAATATCTTAAATTATCTAATTGGTCTTGAAAACTAGAAACTCCATCTACTACATCACCACAATGAATAACATAATCAACATCATTTTGTATTACTTTATTAGCTAAATAATCTAATATATCTTTTCTATCTTGATAACACCCTAAATGTGTATCAGCAATTGCTAGTAATTTTATATAATTTCCAGGTATTTCTTTTTCAATTAATCTTTTTCTAGCCTTATCATCTTCATTCGTCAAAGCCATCTCTAATAATTCATTTTTTAAATATTCCAAGTACTCTTTTTCCATATTACTTACACACATAATTATTACTTTGATAATAATCTATTATACTTTGATATTCACTTAAATTATTAGGTACATTAACATTCTCGCTCTTCGTAGCTTCCTTCTTCGTATCATCAAATGTATAACTACTATCACTCTTCAAACTTTGATAACCACTATCTTGATAATAATTTCTCGTAATATTTCTCATACTTCTACTTAAAATGTTATTAGCATTAAAATACAATAATATCTCTTCGTTTTCATAATAACTAAAGTCCCCGGCAAATGAACCCCTAGTACAACTTACTTTAACACTAGCATCCACTACATTAACGCTTATTTCTTGTTCACTTGTATTTCCTAAGTCATCTTTTGAAAGTATCACTGCTGTTACAATACCAGCCTTAGATGTATCAACACTAGATTTCAAATCATATTCACAGTTTGATAAATCATTACATTCCGCTACCAGCATATCTTTAGTAATTTTATCACCAATATTTACTTCAATATTACTCTTTGGTGTAATTACTGGTCCCTTGGTATCTTTAATTATTATTGTTCCTTGTTTAATCGTTGTTCCATATCTTACAGTATAAGGATAACTTCCAACTTTTTCTTCTACTTTCGACAAATCTAACGTATAATCTAAATCACTTATATTAGTTAAATTTATATAATAACTACTAGCTTGTGGTATAGTATCTCCCAGTTCTAGCGTTACAACTTTAGTACTAAAATTGGCGGGATTATGTGATATCAAGTAATAATATACTAAGTACCCGCCACCCCATAAGAACGCAATAAAAAATATACTTAGAATAATATTTGTTATTCGTTCGCGTGGCGTAACAATTCTCACCTTTTTACCTTTTTTATTTACTTTAACTTCTTCTTTTTTGTTGTAATCAACTGGTTCTGGTAAGCTTTGAGCTTGCATTACAACTCCCTCATTACTTAGTGACGCTAACACTACTGTGTTTTTAGCGGCCTTAACATCACTTGTCTCGCTAATTACTACGGCCCCATTATTTTCTCCAACATTATCAGTTGTACTACTTACTTCTTTAACTGTACTTTGGGGGTTACTAACTGCCTCATTAACTGGTGGACTAGCATTTACATTAGTATTTTCATCTGGATTTACTACTGTTTTTTCTTCTATTTTGTTATCCTTTTTATCCTTATCCATAAGCATACTCTCCTAATATAAATATTACTATTTTTTTTACTTTTTTTCAACCTAAAAATATTAATGTTGCAACTTTTAAGCAAAAAAAAGATAGTTCTAAACTACTTCTAACTTAAACAAAAGTGAGCACCTAAATACTCACTTCTTTATCAAATCCATTACTAAGCTATTATTTCTTGAAACAATATATACTAAATAACCATTATATACCCCTTTATAACGATTTTGTACTAAGTTTAACTTTTCATTATCATTTTCTTCCGTTAACTTGCTTTCCAAATTTTGATAATATTCTTCCATAGCTTTATCTATTTTCTTAGCGTCACTACTATTCTTTGGTTTAATAATCATATACCCTGTAACCTTACTTACTATCATCGCATTCTTAACCATATAATCACTACACCAAGATGTATCTATTCCAAACTTATCTTCAATATCATCTTTCTTATATTCTCTTAAGATATCAAAAACTCTTATTTGAGTCTGCTTAGCTTTACTCATAACTGCTAAATTATTACTACTATTTATATAAAAATGATATCCATCATAATCAGCTGTGTAACAATCTATCTTATTCGTACTAACAAAACTATTTATTGCCTTCTTTACAGTCTCATCTTGATTTTCTTTTGGTTTAACAACCAAGAATAATTGCTTATTATCTTTATTATATCTAAACTTAATCTCCGCAATATTATTACTATCTAACTTCAACATATTTTTGTAGTCATATTCATAATATTCTTTTAGCTTAACTGTATCATAAGCCTTCGAATTAGTAACAATATTATCCGCCTCATTAATATCAAATTTAACTGTCTTTAACTGGTCAATTTCACTAGCAATTAGTTCTAAGTCTAACTTTTCCATAGGTTTAAATGCTACCTTAATTCCCACTAACAACGATAAAAAGATAACTATCCCACAAAGTATTACTGCTAAACTATGTTTAGGAATTACACTAAATATTCCATATATTTTAATCTTTCTTTGTAATCTTTTTATACTACTTAATACACTACTATTCTTTGTCCTAGCAATAGCACGAGCTTTCGATACTTTCTTACTTCTAGTACTTTTACTACCACTATTTTTAACTAATTCTGCAATATTTATTTCTTTCGTATCAACAATTTTCTTCTTATTAGAATAATCAGTTTTCTTAGTTATTTTTTTAGTCCTAGTATTAACTGGTTTCGTCGTACTAACATTACTCTTTTTAATAATACTTTTTTCTTTATTATTATCTATCTTTTTAACATCGGTTCTTTTAGGTTCTTTTTTTACATCTTCTTTAACTATACTCTTAGTACCCTTAGATTCTTTTACTATCTCTTTAGTACTCTTAGTACCAGTTTTATTAATCTTTTTTACACTTGTATTTGTCTTCTTAGGTGATTTCTTGGTACTACTTTTAACATTCTTACGAGCTTTAGTATTTTTTCTCTTTTTCGCCTTTTTTGTAGCCATTTTTATCCCTCACTAACACTTGCTTATTTTATTATATTTTTTATAATTAAGCAACCATTTTAACAAAATAGAAGAAAAAAAGAAGCACAAGACTTCTTAAATACGATAGAATTTTTTATTTTTATTTACTACTAATATTGCGATTAACGCTACTAGTGAAACACCAGCAATAACTGCATAATTCATAAATGCCCCAGTATCTGGTGTAGGACAATCAGCATCTGTACATTCTTCTACAGTAATAACTGGTGCCATACAAACAGGGTTTGATATTACAGTAGCGCCACTATTAAAGAATGCAGCATTTAAACAAATATTTCCACAATCACCATCAGGTAAGTTTTTAGCTTCTTCAAGTAATGTTAATGTAAATGAAAATATTTGTATATCTTCATTTGGTGTAACAGTACCTGAATAAGTAAATGCGTAAACTCCAGCTTGACCACTTTGATCATTTTTTTCAGTTATCTTAGTATTAGCGGCATCAACACTCCAACCAGTATTTGCATTAACATTAGTTACCTTTAAATACTTACTATTCTCAATAGTAGCGGCAAAACTAGTTAAAGCAGTTTGACTAGTCTTACCAGTTACTGTACAAATTGTTGACTCTCCGGGTTTTAAATTTGTTTTATTGCATTTCATACTTGCCGAATCTTGAGCGTGTGCTAACCCTACAAAAGCAAACATCGCTACAAATCCAAAAAGGATCTTATTAAATTTCTTATTCATAAATATTACCTCTCTTACTATATTATTCCCTTTTATCATAATTTTATTATAGCAAATTTTTCTAATAAAGCAATATTTTTTATAAAATTCATGTCAATTTGTGTTATTATATTAATAAGAATAGAAATGAGGTTTAGCATGCAAAAAATTTTAATCGAAATTAAAAACCAATACCTAGAATTTTTTAACGTAACCTCTAAAGCACATATTTCTAACGATCTTTTAAATACTAATATCATAAGCAATAACAAACTATTATTTTCTAAAGACTATATTCTTGAAAATATTAAAATGGTCTCTAGTTTTATCAAAGAAATAACTATCGATAAAAACATTGAAACAATCTATCTAAACGATTTAAGTATGATTTCCCTAGTATGTCAACTTATAAACAAATGTCAAATTAAAACCATAATCTCCCTAGAAGAAAAAAATTTCACCTATGAAGCTTATGAAACCATATCAAAAGTTCCTAGTATCAAAAAAGTTAATTGCTATTCAATTCCTACCTTCATGATTGAACTTTTTGATCAAAAAAACATTATCGTAGAAAGCCGCAGCGAAATTTTATTCACATCTAAGTTCATGCAAGAAAACAACCTTAACCAATACTCTAAAATCTATTATAAAATAGCGCTTCGCCTCACATCCCCCCTAAGTCCAACTGATCTCACTGACTTTCTAACATTCCTAAAAATAAATAAATACTTAAAAACTATTCACTTTAATACTCTAAACATTAATGATTTAAAAAGTATTATAGGTATTTTAATCAAAGAACGTGTTAAAAATATTCGTCTCGTAATTCACTCTAACGGTATCGATAAAGAAACAGCTCTTACTTTAAAAAAATATAATCAAAACTTAAAGAAATATCACTTAGTAATAAAACTATCTTACTCCAATGAATACATCAAAGAAAACTATCTTAAACAAGTAATTATAACTACCCTAACTTATTGTTTCATTATTATTATTTGTCTTTCCTGTATGGCCATAAGCTATGTTTTAATTAATAATAAAGCCAGTGAAGCCAATGTTGCTAAGATAAATGAACGTATCAACACGGTTATTGAATCTTCTAAAAATAATACCTCAACACCAAGTGAAGAAACACCCGAAGAACCAAGTGACAACCTAGAAAGCCCTATCAAAAATAAAGAATTAGAAAGTCTTTTAAAAATAAATTCCGATACCGTAGGGTGGCTTACTGTCCCTAATACTAATATTGACTACCCTGTAGTTAAAACCACGGATAACGACTACTACCTTGACCACAACTACGAAAAAAAATACGACTACAATGGCTGGGTTTTCATGCATTACTATAACTCTACCCATAATCTTGATAAAAACACCATTATATTCGCTCACAACAGATTTTACAGTGGCATTATGTTTGGTACCTTAAATGAAGTAACTAAAGATACTTGGTATAACAATACCAAAGAAAACCTAATAACATTCAATACTTTATATGATAATATGCAATTTGAAGTATTCTCTATTTATAAGACTAATATCACAGCTGATTACCTAAAAACCACATTTGATAGTGACCTCGAATGGAACAACTTTATTAAAATGATTAGAGAACGTAGTATGTTCCAAAATAATGTAAATGTTGGAACAAACGACAAAATAATAACCCTATCAACCTGCTTAGATAACGATACTAGATTAGTAGTTCATGCAGTATTAAGAAAAATATGATATAATAAAATTACTTAAGATTGAGGCGATGATATGAATACCAAAGAACTTTTAGTTAAGGCAGTCCATTATAATATTTATGAACATAATAAATTTAACAAAGAATTAAAACGTGAATTAGATACTTTAGCGCAAACTCTAACCGACTATTCTAAGTTAAAAAATCTTCTTGAAGTTTATAACACTATTAAAACTACAGAGAATACTCCTTATTTAGATAATATTCTAGAATACCTTCTAAGTAAAAACACTTATAAATTAGAAAATATCTTAAGGTTAAATACCCCTCTTAAAGTTAAAAAAACTTTCTTTTTAAAGTCTTCCACCAAAGAAAAACTTAACTTTTTAAAAGACAAAAAAATAAAGGATGAACTTCTCTTAATTGTTAATGCTGCTTTAAGTACAGATTATAACTTTACTAAAGCATTCCTTAAATCTACTTTTAGTATCGAAGGCACTCTAACTCCTGCCCTATCTTTTTTAGATAACCCTGTTCTAACTAATGAACCAATCATTAAAACTTTTGATAAAGAATTAACTACTAAGTTAGCAAATAAATACTTATTTAACTTTAATGACTTCCAAGAATATTATCTTAAAAACACCTGGATAACTAAGTACCTAGCAAGCTATCGTCTATGTTTAAAAAATATATCTGATACTAACTTTAAAGACTTTATTAAAGAAAATCCCTATCTTTTAATCTATCTAGACCCTAATCTTAGTACGAAGTATCTAAGTAGTGAGACTATATCTCATATTTTAAAATCTCATAGTAGTAAATCCCTAGAAATAGTATGTAAAGAATTACTATCTAGTAAAGATAGCACTCTTGCTAAAGAATATTTCACTCTTGATTTTCTAAAAAAAGTATCTTCTTATTCTTTATCGTTATATCCTTTTCATTACTTAGATAATGAACTAACTTCAAAGATTATTTATAATTACGATTACTTAAAGAAATTCAACTTCAACTGTATTTATTTAATAATCTCTAAGTACTATCATGAAGAAGAAATAATCGATTTACTTCGTAATAAAGAATTCACTGAAGACGTACCCGGTCCTATCTTAGAAAAAATATTATCTCTAGTTTCCTTCAAACAAGCTTTCAACATGCTTCAAAATAAAACCATCTTAGAAAAAGTCTCTAACTTAGAAGTTAAATTAAAACTTATTGATAAGATATTTATAACTGGTTACTTAGATTCCCCAACATTAGTAAGTAAAACTAACTATGAAACTTTAAAAAATATGTTCTACCTAGTTGATCATAATACTTTTAAAGATTATCTTAAGTACCCCTACATTCATAATAAACTACGTATAGTAGATATCCTAGATATCTTTATCTCTCATAATGAGAATATCTTCTATTGTCTTGACTACCTAGATAATATTAAATTTAATAAAGACGAATTAACTTATTACATCAATGCCTCATGGCGTCGTTATGGTATTAACTATAGTCTTGTATTCCAGCCCGAAGTCTTCGATAACTGCTTTAAGTATCGTCTTGCTAATCTTTCTAAAGAAGACCGTAAAAACATTAAGTACTTATTCGATACCATTTATACTAAAGGCCAAGCCTTAATCGAATGCTCAACCATTGACTTAGATGCATTTAAAAGTGTTGTTATATCATATAAACTTCTTGGTTTATCTAAAACCCTAGAATTATTTAACCGTGGTAACCATTCCGTTTCATTAAATAAAGTTCTAAAACTCCGTAAAAATGAGTTAGAAATTCTTTCTAAAAAAGAAACTAAAGAATATAACTACAAAATTAAAGAAGCCCTTAACGAACTAAAAACAACTACCTTAGAAGACATTGATAAAACTGAATATCTTCATGATATCTTAAAAGATATGGATACTTACAACTACTCTAAGTACACCAATAGCGTTGTTCTAATTGAAGAAAGCAAAAATAAAAAAGATAAAAACGCTAAAATATATTTAAATAACTTATTTAATAATTACAAAGAATATCATAATAACTATATTTGTAATAACATCAAGTATCACTTTAATGAAATAATTCAAAGTAATTATAAAATAAAAGATAATATCAAATATCGTTATCAAAAAGAAACTGGTAAAGAATTCCTAAGTGATTGTAAGTTAAAAATCTTAATGAATACTCTAACATCATCTAACTTAGAAGATTATCAAAAGTATTATAAAGATATTGATATTACTGAGTTAATGAATACATTTACTACCTACTTATCTAAATACCCATTTAATATTGATGTTATAATTCATGATTTACTTTACCCCTATGCTCTAAATAATAAAAGTATAAAAGAATGTCTAGAACATGTTGGTATCAACTGTCCTGAGTATGCCTTAAACTACTTTATAACTAAACAAGAAACTCTTCGTATTAATAAAATTAATCAAGAACTAAACAAAGTATTTAAACATTTACAAGTACCTAAACGTATTTCTATCTTAAATCATATTTGTTATAACTATAACTTAGATTTCTCTTTAAGTACTGATATTTCTAAATATATTGAAGACTTACGTACTGAAATAATTAACTTCAATGGTAAAGTCGATGTTTCTAAAACTACAAATAACTTAGTTTATACTAATCTTTATACTTTTAATAATATTGACGAATTAGATAATTACTATAATTACCTGATAATGGTCGAAAAACTAGCTCATAAAGCCAAAATATTTGCTAATAAATATATCATTGATAGTGAGACCAAATCTTTATATCGTGAAGAATACACTAAAGTGTTAGAAAGTACACCATTAAATTTAGAACTAAATACTCACAATTATTACTTAGTAAAAAGAAATCTTACTCTAGACGACTTCAAGCATATTTTCTATAATATGGACATACTTGATTATGAAGAAGCTACACCACAGTTATATAACTTCCTTCTTAAGAATATTCCTTATTTTATCGATGGTTATTATAAGTGTTTCTTAAATAGTTTTAAAGATATTATCTTAAATTGGAATTCTTTATCTAGTATTAAAGATTTAAATTTATTGAAAGCCGTTAAATATTTAGGAGACTATTGATATTAAGTGTATTTAATGGTAATATCAAGATGTAAGCAAAAAGACTTACATAAAATAAAAAAAAGAACATTTAATTTGGCTTTGAATGTTCACATCTTAATAATAGAGTAAGACACTCAGACACTCTTTCAATTATGAAGAGTGTCTATTTTTTTGGCAATAAGCTAAAATCTAAAGTTTTCTATAATTAAATTTTGACATTATTAAAAATCTATGATATTATTTGTATATAAGCAAGGCGGCTTGCATAAAATAAAAAAGGAAATACTTAACTTTCTCTTGTTGAGTACTTGCCTAAAAAGTAGAGCTAGTACTTAATCGTAAGATTGAGTACTTATTTTTTTATAATAATAATCAATAAAGATATTATCAATAAAAGGATAAAAATCAGTAAAAAAGAAATTAATAAATCTTTTTTCTTCATAATATCAAGCCTCCTTCCTTATAGAAGTTGGCAAGTACTCAACAGTCAAATATTTCCTGTATTTGATTATACTATAAGTAAATATATAAAACAAGCGAACGAATCAAAAAACATCAAAAATCTACAAATATAACCAAAACTAAAGACATTTCCTAATATTTTTGATACAATTATATTGGTGATAAAAAATGTTAAATGAATTATGGGAATATTTAATTATTCTAGCAGTGTTACTTATAATCGCACTAGTAGTTATTAAGTTTCATAAAAAAGACTTCGCGGACGAAGTTAATAAACTAGTAAAATACTTAGGTGGAAGAGATAACATCATAAACGCCGAGTGTAATATGTCAAGATTTAAAGTTATTTTAAAAGATGTTTCAAAAGTAAACAAAGATGGTATAACCTCACTAGGAGCCACTGGTATCGTTGAAATTGATAACCAACTTAAAATAATATTTGGCAAAAACGCTAAAGAACTTAAAAAATGCATTGACCAAATGCTATAGGGCTAACTACCCTATTTTTTTATTTCTACAATACTCTTAATGCTATCCTCATCTAAAACATCATTATCAATCGTAAGCAACTTATTACCCCTCCTACTTATAATACTCGAAGTAATAACCTCCCCACTTTTCAAAGTAATTAAATAACGATGTTTAAAAAGATACTTACTACTATCAAATATATCATCTAAATTAATACTACTCTCCTCATTAATACTCGTAACATCCTGATTATTATTAATATTTCCCTTAATCGGATTCACAAAAACTTTTGGTAACTTAGAATTCATAAAAATTCCTCCTACTACATAATATGTTTTTTCATAAATTATGTTTCTTTTGCCATACTAATAATATGAAAAGAAAATATTTAATGTTAATACCAATTTTTATTCTATTATCTATAAGTATCTATTATCTTCCTGATACTTATCGCCTTAAACAACTACTATGGATAGCAGTAGGTCTTTTTATCATTCTAATTTTTAAATTTATTAAACCCAGTTGGATAAGAAAAACTACCTGGTTATTTTATATAATATGTAATCTATTACTAATCTTTGTTTTATTCTACTCTAAATTTACCAATGGCTCTCGTGGTTGGATAGAATTTAAATACTTCTCCCTTCAACCATCTGAACTTACTAAAATATCTTTAATACTTATTTCTAACTACTTAGTATCAAAAAAGAATAAACATCCCTTTATATATCTAATATTATTTCTTATTCCTAGTATACTAACCTTCTTAGAACCCGATACTGGAGCAGTTATTATATACGCTATTATCTTCCTTTCTTATCTTAAATACTTCTTTAAAACCAAAACTGTTAAATATCTTTTACTTATATTCACTATAATACTTAGTTCCTTTACTATCCTTTATTATACTAATCACAAACTATTCATTAACCTGCTAGGTACTAGTATGTATTATAGAATAGATAGAATCACATCATTCAAAGAAAATAATAACCTTCAAACTACTAATGCTCTTATCTCTATTGGATCTAATAAAACTATGTACTTTCCTGAAAAATATAACGACTTCTTCTTTTCATACATTCTAAGTAATAATATCTATATAAGTATCATTATCATACTAAGTTATATCATTCTTTTATACTTACTTCTTAAATATAATTCTCTAACTAGTACAACTTGGTTTTATATCTTACTTTTCCAAGTACTAGAAAACATGTCTATGAATTTATCACTACTCCCTGTAATTGGTATTCCTCTACCTTTCTTAAGTTATGGTGGTAGTCATATTATATGTAGTTTTATTATTTTATCTCTAGTATTTAAAGAAAAGAAAAAGAGTATATCCTACTCTTAATATGGCCTTGGTCCATATCCATAGCTATAGTTATAATATCCACCATATCCTGGATAATATGGGTTATATGGATAACTTGGTGTATTTACATATACTGGTCTAGGTCTAGTTAACCCAACAGCCGCTCCGCCAGCTAATCCTCCAAGTAAGAATGGTACAACAAATCTTTCTCCGTTGTATCCGCGATATCCATATCCTCTAGCATAGTAGTTTTGATACATAATAAAAACTCCTCTCATTTTATTATATGTTAAGGAGTTTTTTTGTTTCCTAATTATAAATTGTAAAATAGAAAGTCATAAATATTTCAAAGTTAAAAAGTCATAGCTTTTAGTGTTTCTGGCTATTTTTGATATACTTATATTATCTCATAATAAAATAAATGAGAAAAGATATAAGTATTGAAAGTATGATTGGAGGTGATAAAATTAATAAATCGGAATTAGCTAGAAAATATAATTGTTGTGGGAGTACTATTGACAGAAGATTAAATCCTGATAAGTATAAAAAGAATAAAAAAGAAAGAATTTATATTTCTAAATTAGATAAATATAAAGAAATTATAGATAGAAAAAAAGTTATCCTTATAACAGGGGTAACTTAAAGTTTCTTAATATAATCAAGGGCTTGACGTAAATAATATTTTAGTTCTTCTTTTGATAGAGTTTCGATATCGATATTCCATGTATCGTTTAAATCATCAATTATTCTTACTTTTAAATTTAAATTTTTAAATACTCTTTTGTAAGCATCAATTCTATCTACTGGAAAGCCACATTTATCATATTCATTACTAAATTTAGTTTTTTTTAGAACCATGTAATTATTTATTTTTTCGGCATCTTCGCCAATAAAACAATAAAAACGTCCTAAGCGAAAGAGATAAAGACAATCTTTATTATTTTGTTTTAACATTTTATATTCGTTTACTACTTTACTCATTTAAATACTCCTAATTAAAATTTATTTTTGTTCTAATTTACTTAATTTATCAAGTTGGTTGCATTCTTCTTGGATTTTTTGGACGAAGTTATAGCAATTGGCATGTTTTAAATGGCCATAAAAATCTTTTAAATTAAGATTATGTTTGCGCATTTTACGTTTGATGTTGATTATGCAACGACGTCTTAGAAGAGTGTAATGTTCATGGATAACGTAGCCGCAAAAATTGCAACCAAATTTATTGGGGTAATATCTAGTTTTTTGATTTAATTCTAAGTCTAGTTTTTCAGTTAAGAAAGTTCTTATTTTAGCTAAAGCTTCTTGACATTCCTTTTTGGTTGGAAGTAAGAGAACGAAATCGTCCATAAAACGTAAGTAATATTTGATATGTAGTTTATGTTTAATGAAGTAATCTAGTTCACTTAGATAAATATTGGCAAAGTACTGGGATGTATAGTTGCCAATGGGTATGCCTTTAGACTCGCCATCGTCATAGATTAGTTTTTTAGTTAGCTCTAAGAGGTTTTCATCTTTAATTGTTTTATTTAAAATTTTTAAGAGAATGTCTTTATTTATTGAATAAAAATATTTTTTGATATCGCCTTTTAAGATATAGTATGTGCCGTATTTATTTTGCATGTGACGCATGTATTTTTGGGTTTGGGCATAACAAAGGTGGGTGCCTCGATCATTTATGCAGGCATAGGTATCTTTAATAAACTTGGGAATAAAGATAGGTTTTATAAATTCTTCAACGTACCACTGGTGAACAACACGATCACGATATGGCAATGATTTGATAATTCTTTCTTTAGGTTCATAAATTGTGAAGGTGCGATACTTCCCTAGTTTGTAGTTGTTAGTTAGTAAGTCATCATAAAGATTAGCGATGTTCGTTTCTAAATCCATTTCAAATAGAATAGTTTCTTTGCGGTCACGCTTGCCTTGGATAGCACGATAGTGAGCGTTGATTAAATTTTCAAAAGTAAGTTTTTTGAAATAAACATTTCTTAGTGTTTTAGGCATGCTTTTAACCATCCACCAGTCATGTTGCTTACGGAAGCAATTTTTCTACTCCAGGCTCCATAGTTATGCCCTGTTATATAATCACTTTTATAACTTAGGCGAACATAAAATTTTAAAGATTTTAATTTGCAATCTACTTTGTTTAAATATTGAATTCGTTCTTTTACGTCTCTTGATTTTTGGGCTAGTATTATATTTTCTAAGCCCTCGTTTAAGATTCTTTTGATATCACTTTCCACGCCATATATTTCCGTTTTAGGAAATTTTTTAGTTATTTGGTAGGAATAATATGTTAATTCCACATAATTTCTATATATTAATAAATTTTCTAAATCTGTATCCATTTTTTCTCCTTTTTACATAATTAAAAGCAACCTTCAAGTTGCTTTAAAAGAAAACGTCTAATGATGTTGTGAGATATCTAAAATTCGGTTTCTACTAGTTAGAATTTCTCTGTTTTTTGTTAACCTACTTATGTAGATTGGAATCGAACTTCAATGAATTAGGATATAAATATTTAGTCATAAACCTCCGATTTTGTGTTTTGAGAAAATATTTTTTTACTACCTCTAACCCATAGTGTCAAAGAAAGCACGGAGCGGAACGAATTATTCGTCCAGCCACCAGCATTGGTTCTATTAAAGTTGAACACGCCAGCATTAGTGCCGTTGTTGTAATTGCCACCACGATTAACCCAAGGTGCAGAGCTACCACCTTAGAACGTGTTTTAACGCAGTTCAGGTCCCAGCCATGTCTAAATAACATGACGCTTTAATTTTATCATAAAAACGACTAGTTAGCTAGTCGTTTTTTAAGAGTTAGCGTAAAGCTTTGAGAATATCTATAAATTCGATGTCTACTAGTTAGAATTTCTCTTTTAATTTTAACCTACAGATGTAGATTGGAATTGAACTTCAATGAATTATGATACAAATTTTTAATCAAAAACCCCTACTTTGTGTTTTGAAAAAAACATTGTTTGACTATCATTAATCCATAGTTTCAAAGAAAGCACGGAGCGGAACGAATTATTCGCATTGCCTCCAGCCCAATTACGATTGAAGTTGAACACGCCTGCACCTGAGCCGTCGCGATAATTGCCACCACGATCCACCCAAGGGTTAGAGCTTTAAAATCTCAGCAGTTTTGCAGTTCAAATCCCAGTCTATGAAGACAATATTATTGTATCACAATTTTGCATATATATTTCTATATTTTTAAGTTTTCTGGGCTAATATTTCTTCAACTCTTTCAATTGGAAAGTTTAGGCCATTTTATATATTTTCATTGGACATACTATTTTGCGACAATGATTTAATTGCACTTTATAATCCATGTTGCCATCCTTCACTTAAGCAACGCTTGCTCCACGTTTCAAACTACGAGCTTCGCCATCACCATAGCCCTCTTGATATTCATCAATAAGTCTATGCTCATAAAATGCCTTTACATCATAACCTCCATCTTATTTGTAAAACATTAACATACTCTATTTACTCCATTTAATGTATTTTTCTTTTTAATTTTAAGCTATCAGGATTAAGGATTCTTTCAACTTCTTCGATAGGTATAGACGTTATATTTGATATTTCATCATTAGATAACCCTCTATTAGATAAGCTGCCAATAATATTTGTTCTTTCTAACATTTGACCACGTTCCATCCCAATCTTTTGGCCACGTTCCATTCCAATCTTCTGGCCACGTTCCATCCCAAGCTTCTGGCCGCGTTCCATTCCAATCTTCTGGCCACGTTTCAAACCACGTGCTTCGCCAACATCTTCGCCAACACCATATCCTTCTTGATACTCATCAATAAGTCTATGCTCATAAAAAGCCTTTACATCATA